>Ga0228536_1000090_pt1 | contig 227308 bp, 214 predicted proteins | sample SJ1Smetagenome_FD_168611 | JGI IMG/M metagenome (GOLD analysis project Ga0228536, IMG submission 168611) | Enriched culture of PCE-dechlorinating microbial communities from Ithaca, New York, USA - SJ1.S | ecosystem: Engineered > Modeled > Simulated communities (microbial... > Unclassified...
AATAGAAAGAGAATTAGAATTTTATCACAAGGACGGTTCCACCCGCTGGATGGATGTGGTCATCAGCGGCATTAGAAACGAGCAGGGTGTTTTGACCGGAATCCACGGCGTGGCCAGAGATGTCACCGAACGCAAGCATGCGGAAGAAAATCTTCGGCGGACGCTTGAAAGTCTGCGGAAGGCTGTGGGCGCGACTATTCAGGTTATGGTGTCCGCCGTGGAGGCGCGCGATCCTTACACGGCCGGCCATCAAGTCCGATCTGCGGACCTGGCTCGCGCCATTGCCACAGAGATGGAATTGCCTCCGGAAAAAATCGATGGAATCCGGATGGCCGGAGCGATACATGACATCGGCAAATTATCCGTGCCCGCGGAGATATTGACCAAGCCCACGCGATTGACGAATCTTGAGCATTCCCTGGTAAAAGAGCATGCCAAGAGAGGATACGAAATGCTCAAGAACGTGGAATCTATGTGGCCGCTGGCACAGATTGTTTACCAACATCACGAGAGGATGGACGGCTCCGGTTATCCGCAAGGCCTGAAAGGGGAAGATATTATACTGGAGGCCCGGATCATGGCTGTTGCCGATGTGGTGGAATCGATGGCCTCGCACCGTCCTTACCGCGCGTCTTTAGGTCTGGAAGAGGCTTTGAGAGAAATAGAGAAAAACAAGAAGATTCTTTACGACGAGGCTGTCGTCAGTGCTTGCCTGAGATTGTTCCGGGAAAAAGGCTATCGTTTGCCTGAGGTATAAGCGCGGGCATGCCCGCTATCCACATTAAAGTTCATTGCGGCTAATCAGCCGGTTGCCTGAATTGTCTGTTACATTTTTCGTGGCCAAAATAAATTTGACATATAAACCGGAAATGACTTCGATGCGGGCTTTAAGAGTTATCTGAACTGTAACGCCGAAAAGACCGCTATCAGTGCAGTTTTTGTGACAATTATTATAAAGGATGTTCCCGATGTCAAATTGGTCAGATATAGGAAAAAGGCAAAATCTATTTTTTTTCGGCGATATTTTTAATAATCCCTAAAAACCCGTCTGTTTTTAAAGACGCGCCGCCGACGAGCGCGCCATCGATATCTTCCATGGCAATCAGTTCAGAGATGTTATCTGCGGTAACGCTTCCGCCATAGAGAATGCGGGTGTTGCCTGCCGCGCCGTCGCCGAAAAGGTCTTTTAAAATAGCGCGGATAAAGAAATGGACTTCCTGCGCCTGCGCGGGTGTCGCCACTTTGCCTGTGCCGATTGCCCACACCGGTTCGTAGGCAATGACAACATTGTTAATTTTCTCCACGCCGCGCAATCCTTCCTTTACCTGCCTGCCCACCACGGCGCGCGTGACGTTTTTTTCTCTTTCTTTGTCCGTTTCGCCCACGCACATAATGGGCTTTAAACCTGCGGCTAGCGCTTTTTGGACTTTCAGATTTACATCGGCGTCTTTCTCATGAAAATATTTGCGCCGCTCCGAATGGCCGATAATCACGTAGGCACAGCCGATATCCTTGAGCATCACGGGCGAAACCTCGCCCGTGAATGCTCCCTTATCTTCATAGAACATGTTTTGTGCCGCCAGCGCCACGCGCGAACCTTTAATGGTTTGCGCCACGCTGTGTAAAGACGTAAAAGGCGGGGCTAAAATTACTTCACCTTTTTTCAATGACGCCACTCCATATTTAATCGCGTTAGCCAGTGCCACCGCCTCCGCGATGGTGTTGTTCATTTTCCAGTTTCCGGCGACAATCCATGTTCTCATTTGTTTTTCTCCTTACTTATCCAACGCGGCGATTCCCGGCAGAGTTTTGCCTTCCAGAAGCTCCAGAAAAGCTCCGCCGCCGGTGGAGATATAGGACATTTTCGTGTTCTGTCCGGCTTTCTTGATTGCGGTTTCCGTATCGCCGCCGCCGATGATAGAAACCGCGCCGGAGTCGGCAACAGCTTCCGCCAGCGCGAATGTTCCCTTGCTGAAGGGTGCAAGTTCAAACATGCCCAGAGGCCCGTTCCAGATTACTGTTTTTGCGCCCTTGAGCGCGTCGGTAAACAAATTTATTGTCGCGGGGCCGATATCGAGCCCCATCTGATCCGCGGGTATTTCTTTTACCGAGCAGATTTTAACTGCCGTGTCCGCGACTGCTTCTTTCGCGCAGGCTACATCTTCGGGCAGTAAAAACTGCGTATTTTTACCCTTGGCTTTTTGCATGATTTTGCGCGCTGTATCGAGCATTTCTTCTTCACAAAGTGATTTACCGACTTCCAGCTCCTGCGCTTTTAAAAAGGTAAAAGCCATGGCGCCGCCGACTAAAAGCTTATCCACTTTATCAATCAGGTTTTCCAAAACACCGATTTTATCGGAAACCTTCGCTCCGCCGATAATCGCGGCCAGGGGCCGTGCCGGATTCACAATTGCTTTTTTGAAATATTCAATTTCGTTTTTCAACAAAAATCCCGCAGCGCATATTTTTACATAATCAGTAATCGCGGAATTAGATGCCGCTGCGCGGTGCGAAACGGCAAAAGCGTCGTCAATGTAGATATCGCACAAAGAGGCAAGCTCTTTGGCGAAAATGGGGTCATTTTTATCCTCGCCCGGATTAAAGCGCAGATTTTCCAGCAAAATAACATCGCCGTTTTTCATTTTACTGATTGCCTGCGTGACTTTTTCACCCACGCAGTCATCGACAAAAACAACTTCCTGCTGAATCAGGCCGGAAAGTATTGGCGCCACCGGAGCAAGCGACATTTCTTCCACGCGCTTGCCTTTGGGCCTGCCCAAATGCGAGGCGATGATTATTTTTGCTCCTTTTTCCAAAGCATGGTTAATGGTTGGTATGTGCGCGCGCACGCGGTTGTCGCTGGTAACTTTTCCTTCCTTTATCGGAACGTTAAAATCCACGCGCAAAAAAACTCTTTTGCCCTTCATTTCAATCTGATCAATGTACTTCATTTTAATGCCCTGCCTTTTTATGTTCTATTTCATAATGAACGAAAGAAGCTCTAGCATTCTGCTGGAGAAACCCCATTCATTATCATACCAGGAAATAACTTTTATCATTCTTCCGCCGATTACCGCCGTGCTGGGCAAATCCACGATTGAGGAGTGGGGATTGCCGTAAAAATCTCGCGAAACCAGCTCTTCGTCGGTGCAGGAAAGAAATCCCTTCATCGCGCCGCTGGCGTATTTTCTGAATTGAGCGTTAAGTTCGTCTTTGTTGGTTTCTCTGGACAGGATGGCGACAAAATCTATCATGGAAACGTTGGGCGTCGGCACGCGAACGGCCATTCCGTCCAGCCGGCCCTTCATTTCGGGAATGACCTCGGAAATCGCTTTGGCTGCTCCCGTGGTGGTGGGAATCATGGAAATGGCGGCGGCGCGCGCTCTTCTCAAATCCTTGTGCGCCTCGTCCGCGACAACCTGATCGTTGGTGTAAGAATGAATTGTCGTCATCAGTCCGTATTCGACGCCAAATTCTTTGTGCAGTATTTTAACAATTGGCGCCAGACAGTTCGTGGTACAGGAACCCATGGAGATAATGTTGTGTTTGTTTCTGTCGTAAACTTCCTCGTTGACGCCGAAGACAAAAGTAACGTCAGGATTTTTTGCCGGAGCGGAAATAACCACTTTTTTAGCACCGGCCTTGAGGTGTTTTTCCGCGCCCGTACGGTCGGTGAATCTGCCGGTGCTTTCCAGCACGACATCCGCACCCAATTCTTTCCAGGGCAGATTTTCCGGCTCTCTTTCGGTAAATGTTTTTATTTCTTTGCCGTCCACAAGAATGGATTTTTCTGTGTCTTTGACTTCCGCGTTCATTATTCCGTGCACGGAATCGTATTTTAGAAGGTGAGCGAGAGTTTTGGCATTCGCCAAATCGTTAATGGCCACGAACTCGACGTTTTTGTTTTTGTATCCGGCCCGAAAAACCAGCCGGCCGATTCTTCCAAAACCATTGATGGCTACTTTTACGGACATATTTACCTCCTTGTTTTTCATTATTAATCAAAAGACAGATTTGTGTCAATGTTTTTGCTGATTTTGTCGCCGAAAACATCTTAATATTACTAATGAACTCGATTGTTTACCTGCTTATAGAGTAGTTGCCAAAAATGCCGCGCCGATTGCTCCGGTAACCTGGGCGTAGGGCAGCACTTCTATTTTCATATTCAGCTTTTTTCCCAGCGCCTTAACGACGCCGCTGTTGCGCGCCACGCCTCCGGTAATCATGAGTGGTTCGATAAGGCCAATGCGTGCGGACATGGAAGCGACTCTGGAGGCGATGGATTCGTGAATCCCCGCGATAATATCCTTTCTTTTTTCCCCCCGGGCGATCAGCGAGATTACTTCAGATTCCGCGAAAACGGTGCACAGAGAACTTATCTTGGAAGGTTTTTCCGATTTCACGGATATTTCGCCGAATTCGTCCAGGTCAACCTCCAGCGCCCGCGCCATTACTTCCAGAAAGCGCCCTGTACCTGCCGCACACTTGTCGTTCATGACGAAATTTTTTACCTTGCCGTGTTCATCCAGAAGAATGGCCTTGCTGTCCTGTCCGCCGATGTCGATGATGGAGCGGACTTTTTTGTCCAGATGATACGCTCCGGCAGCATGACACATTATTTCCGTAAATGATTTGTCGGCGAAATTCACGCTGTTTCTGCCGTAGCCGGTGGAAACGATTTTTTCCACCGCGGATTTATCCAGTGACTTTTCCCGAAGAAGTTCTTTATAAACCTTTGTGCCCGCGGCTTCCGCATTATAGCCCGTGAAGATTACTTTCGTGCCGAGAATTTTTCCGTCTTCCACAATCGCGGCCTTCGCCGTAATTGAGCCTATGTCAATACCTGCTGTGCGCATTTTTATTTCTTGTTTTTCCTTTCTTTAATAATTTCCATGTAGGCATCGATTCTGGTGGAAATCTGGCTTTCCGAAAAAGTGCGTTCATCCGTCATGTCCGCTTCCAGCATCAGGCAGGGAATGCCTCTTTCTCTTTCCACGATTTTCTGAATATCGAGTTGGCCGAACGAATAAGGTTTGCAGCTGCGGTTGGAATGCAGGACAAATCCGTCCACATCGTACTTGTCAATCATTTCGATGACCATCTTGGCCATCTGGTCCACGCCGATATTCAGATAAATGCGGGCGTGCGCTTCCGCCGCGGAATCAATGAAATTGTTTTCATCAATGTATCTGAGCGCGCCGCACCATGCTGTGGTGTAAGTGTCGGCTACCAGGCAGGCGTTGTGCGCGGCGAATTTTTCCGAAAGCCATCTGGTGCGGTGCCAGATGGGGATGTTGTCCCACAGCAGACGGTATTTTTCGTTGGGCACCGCGCCAATGCCGCGGGCGATGCGGTCTTTCATGTAAGCCAATAACCAGGTGTAGTAGTCAATCACTTCTTTCGTGCCGCGCAGCGTGACAATCAGCGCCAGATGATAAAAGGCGTCGAAAGCGCTCATGGGCGACGGTTTGTGCATTGCGGTATCGAGCACCGCCTGCCACAGAAGCTGTCCCTGATGCGAGAGATAGCCGACGTGGTTTAGTTTTTCAAAATCAAATTTCCTGCCGCACGCTTTTTCCAGAAAGACGAAATAATCGTCAAACTGAGCGCGGACATAACGCGCCATTTCTTCGGTATATTCCGTATGGCAGAAAGGCGTATCCAGGATAAACAACGGTACGTTGAAATAACGCGCCTGAATTTCGTACCATTTGAGCACTGTCCCGCAGATGTTGTTGCAGCATACCAGCATATCCGGTTTGGGCAGGCCGCCGATGGGACCGCCGTTGACGGTGGCGCAGCCTATATCCGAGCGGGCGTAAGAGCAGAGATCAGCCGAATATCCCATGGCCTCCGCGACTTCGCAGAGGGAGCCACCCATTTTGCTGGCGCCGATCATGGCGCCGTGGTTCTCGGGATAGACAGGAATGACATCCATTGCTATTAGCGGTTCCACGGGACCGCCGCTGGTTATCCAGGCCACTTTCCTGCCGGTCAGCTTGGCCGATTTGGCCTGGCTGTAATAAACCATCATATAGTCCTTCATTGTTTTTGTTTTTTTGAAATACATCGTGAGTCTTTTGAATCTGCCGGCCAAAAAAATCAAAACCGTTTTTAAAAATTCGGATATTGTTTTTTTCATTTTTTCTTCCCTTTATGGATTCATTGTATTTAGAGTATCTGGATAAATGTTTCAAAACGGGTCTGCAGCTGGCCTTCTGAAGGAAGCTCCGTTTCTACATCCAAAAGCATACAGGGGATGCTGGCTTCTTCCAACATTCCCTTCAGGTAAGGAAAATCAAAGGCGTGGGGATCGCAAAACTTCAGTAAAAGAAAAACAACTCCCTCCGCGCCGCTGTTTTTCACCAGGCGAACAAGGTTTTCACCGCGTCCCTTCAGCTGCATGTGCTTGGCAGGGCAGACTACGCGGTTAAGATACCTTTCTGCTATCGCCTCAAGGGGTCGGCTGTTTTCGGCCATCAGGCCTTCGAAATATCTGTAGCCGGTGCAGAGGTCGTCCCAGACAACAACGCCTCCCGCGTTTTCAATAATATTGTAAATATCCGGATGGGAACAGACGCTGCCGGACAGTACCAGCTTTTTCACTTTGGCTTTTGTTTTTTGCGCGCCGTCTTTTTCCAGCTGCGTGATGATTTGGGAAAGAGCTTCCAGAAAATCATTTTTGTCCATAATCATGGCCGCTTTGATTACCGCGTGAAAATCCGCGCCGCTGATGATCTGCGGATTTTCACATCTGAGTTCATAGAGCTTGCCGATCAGCCGGCGGATTTTATTATATGTCCTGATAGAATCGGCAAGCATTGCGTTTGTTATTTCCCGGCCAAGCTTGCCTCCCAAATCGTTTTTGAATTTTTCGAGTGCGTCGCGCAAATATTGCAAGGCGCTGGGGGTGTCGAGCTTTACCGGCAGGACAACATCGAGGTGAAACGGGCCTTTGATGTTGAGCCGCCAGATGTCGGAGAGCCGCTGAAAGGAATCACAGGTGTGGGGGAAAATAACACCGTCGAGGAAATCAAGGCGGTCAGCCAGCGCTTCTTCCAGAATGCCGCGCACCAGCGAGCAGCAGTATGATTGTAGGTGCGTGTCGGCTAGGTGAATGTTTTCATTGGCGCTGAAAAGTCGCACGGGCATGGCGCCCGCCGCCCAGATTATTTCTTCCGGCGCGTAGGAGCAGCAATAACCGACAACTTTTTTACCCGTCTGTTTCTTGTATTTGCGGATATAAGCGTAAGGATTGGAAACAATATTTTTTATTTCAGTTAATTCTTTCATGCGCTGTTCCTTTTTTATATTTAATTGCCGGTAAATTTTCCGGCGGTTTTTAGTTTGGCGATTTCTTCCTGCTCCAGCACGTTGAAGGCGACTTTCCCCACCAGTGTTTTGGGCAGACTATCCCGAAATTCGATTTCGCGCGGGCAGCTCCATTTGATGAGATGCTCCTGGCAGAAATTTATTAGCTGTTTTTCCATTTCTGGTGATGCTTTTTTGGTGTCCTTCAAAACGACAAACCCTTTCACTCTTTGCACCTGCGCCTCGTCGGGCACGCCGATAACGCATGCCTCCTGCACGTCGGGATGGCGGTAGAGAATATCCTCCACCTGCGCGGGATAGACATTCATGCCGGAGGATTTGATCATGCGCTTCTGGCGCAGTTTGAAATAAAAGAACCCGTCCTCGTCCATCGTGCCGATGTCGCCGGTGTGCAACCAGATTCTGCCGTCAGGATGCTTGCGCAGCGTGTCTGCCGTTTCTTGGGGCTGATCCAGATAGCCCATCATCACCGCAGGGCCGGAAACGCATATTTCTCCTTCTTCGCCGCAGGGTGTTTCTTCGGTGGTGCCAAGCCGGACAATTTTGGCCAGCATATCCGGGAAAGGCACGCCGATGCTGCCTTCGCGGTACTGGTTAAGCGGCATGGACATGATGGCGGTGACCGCTTCGGTAAGCCCGTAGCCTTCGAGCAGCTGGACGGTGCCACCCCGTTTTTTCACTACTTCTTCAAATCTTTCTTTCACCGTTCGGGGCAGGGTGTCGGCGCCGCTGAAGGTGCCGCGCAGACAGCTTAAATCCGCCTTGCAGAATTTCGGATTGCGGCTTAGCGCGTCATAAAGGGTGGGAACGCCCACCACGAAAGAAGGTTTGTGCTTGTAAACAAGTTCGGCAACAGTTTCCGGCGTAAACGTCGGCACGAGAATTGTTTTTCCGCCGCCCATAAAACATGCATTAACACAAACGCCCAGGCCAAAACCGTGAAAGATGGGCAAAATTGCCAGAATAGAATCGGCATCGCCCATCTTGCCCCATTCGGAAACCATCTTTCCTTCGGAGATAAAGTTCATGTTGGAAAGCATGATGCCTTTGGGCACACCGGTGGTGCCGCCGCTGTAAAGAATGACGGCGAGATCATCTGTATCCACCTGAACTTTTGGCACGGGTGGATAATTGCCCCGCATCAGATCACGCCACCAGATGACCATCGGATCTTTGGGAACCTTGGGAATTTTACGTCCCATCGTCAGATTGAACCCGATTCTTTTTAGCGGTGGCAGATAATCGGGAATGCGCGCGAGGATTAATTTTTCCAAAGGCGTCTTATCTTTGACCTCCTTGAACTTGCTGTAGAAAGCATCAAGCGTCAGGGCAAATTTGCTTTTGGCAACATTTAGATAAAACTCGATTTCCTTGGCGGGGGAAAGAGGGTGAATCATGCTTGATACCGCCCCTAATTTGTTGACGGCGTAAAAACAGATGATGCCCTGCGGGGATGTCGGCATGGAAATCGTGACGCGGTCGTCTTTTTTTACGCCGATGGCGGCCAGCGCGTCGGCGCAATGGTCAATGTCTTCCATAAACTTCCGGTATGTGGATGTATGTCCCAGGAAATCGTAGGCCGGCTCATCGAGATGCTCCGCGGCGGAGAGCCGGACCGCTTCATACATGGAAACCCGCGGATACTCGAGCGTATGCGGGACCTGTCCGTAGAACTTTAACCAAGGCTTTTGTTCATACATTTTATTACTCCCGGCTGATATATTTGAGTATAGAAAACAGGAAAATGATTGGCTAGTCAACGAAAAATTAATCTTTATTCGCGGGGCAAAATGTTTTAAAACTATTTTAATAATATTAATGACATATCCGCTTCATCAAGGCTGTTGCTAAATTATTTATTTAAGCATAGAATGATTTCAACCAAAATTAAGGAGATGCGCCGATGAGAGGATTTGCAGAACTGAAGTTTTTGGATGCCACAGCGCTTGCCGGATTGGTAAAAGATAAAAAAGTTAAGGCTAAAGAACTTGTCGAGATAACTATTGAACAAATCGAAAAACTAAATCCCAGGCTAAATGCCGTGGTCACGCCGATGTATGACGAAGCGATGAAAGCCGTGAAGGAAAAAAAATCCGATGGCTCTTTCGCGGGCGTGCCTTTTTTGGTGAAAGATTTGGTTGCTTCCTGCAAAGGGGTGCGCATGACCTTCGGCACCAAAAATATGAAAAACTATGTTCCCGATCACGATTCGGAACTGGTCAGTCGTTATAGAAAAGCCGGTTTTATCATTGTGGGAAAAACAAACACGCCGGAGCTGGGCCTGACGCCGGTGACGGAATCTAAATTTCTGGGGCCGTGCCGCAATCCGTGGGATTTAAGCCGAACGCCGGGCGGTTCCAGCGGCGGCTCGGCGGCGGCGGTGGCCGCAGGTATTGTGCCCGCAGCGCACGGCAACGACGGCGGCGGTTCCATCCGCATTCCGGCTTCATGCTGTGGTTTATTTGGTTTGAAACCCACGCGGGCGAGAAATTCTCTGGCGCCGGACGCGGGTGATGCCATGAGCGGTCTCGTCAACGAACATGTGTTGACCCGTTCCGTCCGCGACAGCGCGGCTATTCTTGATGCGACACGCGGCTGTGTTCCCGGCGATCCTTATGTCGCGCCCGAACCTGTTCGCCCTTACGTGGAAGAAATAAAGAAAAAACCCGGCTGTCTGCGTATCGCGTGCTTGGATACAACACTGGACGGAAAAGAAATTCACACCGACTGTGTCAAAGCGCTTCAAAGCGCGGTGCGCCTGTGCCGCAAATTAGGGCATAAGCTTACGCAAAAAAGCCCGGTTATCGACAGAAAAGTTTTGGGGCGTTCCTTTAATGTTATCTGGGCGGCCAACTGTGCCGCGACCATCGATTGGATCGCAGATGTCTCCGGCTGGAAACCAAAGCAGGATGATTACGAACCTTTAACCTGGGCGCTGTATGAGCAGGGGAAAAATTTTACGTCCGGCGATTACCTTACCGCGGTGGAAAAAATTCAGACAATTTCCCGCGATGTGGCGCGCTTTTTTCTGGACTACGATATTTTCATGACGCCCACGCTGGGCGAGCCGCCGGTTTTGATTGGCGAGATGGACGCGACATCGGATGATCCGCTTAAGGGATGGCGACGCGCAGTGTCCTTTGTCCCTTTCACGCCGCTTTGCAACGCTACCGGCCAGCCGGCGATGTCTGTTCCTCTTTACTGGAATGAGCGGAACCTGCCCATCGGCATTCAGTTTGTCGGACGCTACGGTGATGAAGCAACGCTCTTTTGTTTAGCCGCGCAACTGGAAAAAGCCCAGCCCTGGGCAAAACGCATCCCGCCCGTTACGGTGTAAAGATTAGGCTGGTGTATGCAGGTTTGGGAAGCACGTAGAGAAGTTTACAATATAATATTTAAGCGGGGCTTCCGTTTCTTCCTCAGAAGATTTTCCGGAAAACATCCAAACGCGGATGATGAAAAATATTTTCCCGATAAAAAACCATGTCGGCAGGCGGACATGCGCTGATGGGTTTTTTGTATTTATCGGTCAAATTGCTGTTACATTAATATATGATAAAACCAGTTAAAATAAATTGCCTTGAGGGAAAAAACGATGAAAAAAAATAAACCAGTTGCCATTGTTACCGGTTCATCAAGAGGCTTGGGCGCGGCCACAGCAAAAATGCTGGCAAAAAGGAGTTACAATATAGTGGTTAATTATTCCCAAAGTGAGGCCGAAGCGCGTGAGGTCCAGAATAGCTGCGAGGCATTAGGCGTTGAAACTTTATTATGCCGGGCTGATGTTTCGGAAGATGCTGATTGTCGCCGCATGGTTGATGAGACCATAAACAAATGGGGGCGTATTGATGCGCTGGTCAATAATGCCGCCACAACAAAGTTCAACGCGCACGGTAATCTGGAGGGGCTTTCCAAAGAAGATTTTTTGTATATATACGGCATTAATGTTGTCGGCCCTTACCAGATGATTCGTGCTGTTGTGCCGCACATGAAAAAAGCGGGTAAGGGTGTTGTGGTCAATATCGCGTCTTTAGCGGGGGTAAAGGCGATTGGCAGTTCCGTGGCTTATTGCGCTTCCAAGGCGGCGCTGATCAACATGACGATGGCGCTGGCGCGCGCTGGGGCCGGAGATTCGCGTCAATGCAGTCTGTCCCGGTTTTATTCAAGGCGAATGGCTTAAAGCCGGCATGGGAGAGGAAAAATATAAGAAACTGAAAGATAGGCTTGAGGGTACATTGCCTCTGCGCGCGACGGCCACGCCGGAGATTATCGCCGAGACAATCCGCTATTTTATTGAAGACGCGGTTTTGGTCACGGGCGAAGCGTTGCTGTTCGACGGTGGGCACCACTTGATTTGAAAGTTTCTTTTATCATTTTTTCACTCTGAAGAATGATTTGTCCTGACAATAGGAATTGACACATGAGCGTAATTTGCCATATATTTCTCAATTGTGTCATGATGAAATGAGAGTGTGCATAGATTATTGATTACGTGATATGCGGGAAACGGGTCGAGCTTATGCTGAAAATTTGTTTTTTGGAAACCAGACCGCAATACCTTTTGCTGTCGGTTATTTTGGCCTTTTTGGGAACATGTATAGCCTGGTATTATCAAGATGCGCTAAATTTAGGTTACGCTCTGCTGGCGGGTATTGGCTTGGTACTCACGCACATCAGCGTAAACACGTTAAACGATTATTTCGATTATAAAAGCGGTGTGGACCTTAAAACACGGGTAACCCCTTTCAGTGGCGGCAGCGGTATTCTAAAAGCAGGACTTTTGCAACCGCGACAGGTTTTGACTATGGGTATTGTCACTTTACTTCTGGCCGCGCCGATTGGAATTTATTTTATTGTGGTTCAGGGATGGCTGCTTTTACCGTTGCTTATCATTGCGGCACTCTGTGTTGTCTTTTACACGCCGGTGATATTGAAGCGCAGGTGGCCGGAGTGGTCGGCAGGCCTGGGATTGGGTATGCTTCCCGTTTTGGGAGCGTATTTTGCGCAGACAGGGACTTATTCCTGGCCGGCATTTTTTGGCGCGGTGCCTTCCTTTATATTAGTGCACAATCTTTTGCTGTTAAATGAATTCCCCGATGTGGAGGCGGATAGTTCCGGCGGGCGTAAAACTCTGCCCATTACCATGGGTAAAACAAAGACCGCGAAATTTTACACGGCCATGACTATCTTAATGTATTTGTGGATTATCGGTTGTGTTGTTACAGGCGTGTCGCCACTCTGGACACTGCTGGCTTTGTTAACCCTGCCTTTCGCGGTTCTGGCGATGCGCGGTTCTTTTCATCCCGAAGATGAAGCGGGTATTATCAAGGCGATGAAAAACAACGTGCTGGTCGTGCTGGCCGCGCAATTTCTTTTGGGCGCGGGTTATCTGCTGGCGGCGGTTGGATAATAAGGAAGGAAATTTTACGCATTTGGGCAAAGATAAAGAAATTACCGGCGAAAATCTGTCGCCGATGTTTGGCGGCATCATTCGCCACTATGATCTGATTAATCATGTTTTTACCTGGGGCATGGATATTGGCTGGAGAAAAAAATTAGTTGCCTGTTGTCTGGAAATAAACCCTCGGGAAGTTTTGGACCTCGGTTGCGGCACGGGAGATTTGGCCATAAGCATCGCCCTCCTTGCGCCGGAAAATCTGCACGTTACCGCCTGCGATTTCAGCAGGGAAATGCTGGCTGTCGCGTCCCAAAAAGCGCGAAAAGTCGGGGTGGATAATAAAATATCTTTTATCAATGCTGACGCGGCTAATTTTCCTTTTTCTGATAGTTATTTTGATTGCGTCGGCATTTCCTTTGCTTTCCGCAACCTGATTTATAAAAATGCTTCCGCCGACAGGCACCTTGCCGAAATTTTGCGCGTGCTCAAACCCGGTGGTTCCTGTTTTATTGCCGAAACCAGTCAGCCGCGAAATAAATTCATCCAAGCTATGCATCATTTCTACATTCGCACCTATGTTTATACCATGGGGCTGCTTATTTCCGGCGATAGGGCCGCGTATAAATATCTTGCCGAATCGGCGGTAAATTTCTATGGTCCGGATGAGCTGGGAAAGATTCTGATTACCGCGGGCTTTAAGCAGGTTTTTTATCAGCCTCTTTTTTTCGGCGCGGCGGGAATTTACCGGTTGATCAAATAAGTGGCACGATTATTTTGGGAGGCAAACATGATAATTGTTACCGGAAATATACTGGCTAAAAGTGAAACGTTGGATGAATTATTTGTCCTGGCTTTGGAGCACTCGCGGCGTTCGCGTTTTGAGCCGGGATGTCTTGCCCATGGGGTGCATCAGGATTGTGAAAATCAGTTGCGGCTTGTTTTTTTTGAACAATGGACTGACCATTCGGCGCTCGCCCAACATTTTCATCTGCCCGCATCCCGCCTTTTTGCCAAAGAAGCGTTTGCGCTGGCCGCCGAGCCGCCAAAGATAGAAATTTATGAAGCTGTCGCGGTAAGTGTGGGAGGATAATATTTTTCCCGGCAATCCGGGTTGGCTGAATTTGTAACGTAATTATTTTGTCGCCGCTGAATGCGATTTTTGACTCGCGGAGAAGCGGCATATATACAAATAAAGTTTTTCGCCGTCTATATTTTATTAGTATTTATAAATGAAGGTAAAATATGGTGGACAAAGCAAGTTCCGATATAAATTTATCATCCCTCGATTCTTTTTTTAATCCGGCTTCCATCGCCCTTATCGGCGTTTCCAGGGATATCCGGCGCCCCACAGGCAGATCGTTAAACGCGCTTTTGAAATGGAATTACCCTGGGAAATTATACCCGATAAATCCCAACCATACAGAAATTCATGGTCTGCCATGTTATCCTTCTCTGTTCGATGTGCCCGGTGAAGTGGACATGGTCATTATCAGCGTGCCCGCATCTTCCGTGCTGGCGGCGCTCGAGCAGTGCGTGCAGAAAAAAGTAAAGGCCGTTGTTCTTTTTACTTCCGGTTTTGCCGAAATCGGCGCGGAAGGGAAAGCCCTGCAGGATCAAGTAACGCATCTGTCCAGGAAAAATAATCTGCGCATTTTGGGGCCCAACTGCGTGGGGCTGGTTAACCTGAGCAATTCTGTCATGGCTTCTTTTGCCAATATTGTTGACTTAAAACCGGTTTATCCGATGACGCTGGGTTTTGTAACGCAAAGCGGCGCTTTCGGCACTTTGATTTTTGCGACCGCAGTAGCGGCAGGAGTTGGATTCAGCTCTTTTGTCAGTGTCGGTAACGAAGCGGATACGGAATTTGCTGATTTTCTCTATTATCTTTTAAATACGGAAAAAACAAAAGTTGTCGGCGGCTATCTGGAAGGGGCGAAAAACGGAGCCAAGCTGCGCAGGGCCGCCGAGCAAGCGTTGAAACTTAAAAAACCGATTCTGATTATGAAAGTCGGCCGCACCGGCGCGGGCGCGCGGGCGGCATCCTCGCATACCGGATCGCTCGCCGGCGATGATAAAATTTATGACGCGTTTTTCCGTCAGATGGGCATTATCCGTATCGAAACATTGTCTGAGCTTACTTCGTTCGTGATTGTGCACCGTAGCGGACGCCTGCCGCGGGGAAACAATATCGGCATTCTTTCCATTTCCGGCGGCGCGGGCGTGTTGATGGCGGATAAATGCGAATCTCTGGGGCTCCATGTCCCGGAGTTTACCGGCGAGACACGCCGCGTGCTGGAACAATATCTGCCGCCTTTCGGCTCGGCCAAAAACCCCGTCGATTTAACCTCCGCGGCAGTGGCGCAGCCGGAGATGCTGGGCAATTGCCTCAGAGCTTTGGTAGCGGACGAAAACATTCACATGATTAACGTAGCGATTGGATTTGTGCCGCACAATGCGCCAATTCTGGCTAAAGATCTCATTGATGTATATCAGTCCACAACCAAACCGATTGTGCTGGTTACCTATAATGTTTCCGAATCGGAAGTAACAGCAAAGGCGGTTAAATCGATTGAGGAAGCCGGTATGCCGGTTTTACAGGATCATCTGCATTCGGTGCAGGCGCTTAGTAATCTGGCTTGGTACGCCAGCAGGCTGCGCCGTCCGGTGGAAATCAAAGCGGACAGGTATACGTTCAAATTAGAAAAAGAAATCGAAGAGTTGATTAAAAAAGGCGGCGCTCTTTCGGAACATGAAGCAAAAAAAATTTTGGCCGCCTACGGTATTCCCGTGACGCGAGAAAAGATTGCCACCACCGCAGACCAAGCCGTAAAAGTAGCGCGTAAAATCGGCTATCCTGTGGCGCTGAAAATTTCCTCCGCGCAGATAAGGCACAAAACCGAAGCCGGCGGCATCAGGCTCAATATAAAAACTGATGCGCAGGTTCGCGTCGCGTTCCGGCAAATTATCGCCAGCGCAAAAAAATATATGTCGCAGGCCGAGATTCAGGGCGTGCTGGTGCAGGAGATGCTCCAAGGCGGCACCGAGGTGATTGTTGGCACAGTTGATGATCCGGTATTCGGGCCGTGCGTGATGTTCGGCCTGGGCGGTGTTTTTGTTGAAGCGCTCAAAGACGTTTCTTTTCGTGTCGCTCCTTTAAGCCGTCTGGATGCAGAAGAGATGATTAGCGACATTCAGGGATACAGTATCCTGCGGGGATTGCGTGGCAAGCCGCCGGTGGATATGAACACGCTGGTGGATGTTATTTTGAAAGTATCGCGTTTCGCCACCGACAACAAAAGTACAATCAAAGAAATTGATATTAATCCACTGATTCTTTTTAAAAAAGGCGCCAAAGTCGCCGACGCCTTAATTATCAAAAAATAAAATAAGCAGTTCTAAAAACATGAAACAGGGGGATAGGAGTAATGTTTGACAAAGACGCGCTTGGAAAAATCAAAACCGCCAAAGACAAATGGGAGAAAGAAATCTTGGATGGGGCGCTGGGTAAGGAAAAGGAACGCAAGGATGTTTTTACCAGCATCTCCGGAGAACCAATCGAGCGTCTCTATACGCCGCTTGATGTTTCCGATTTGGATTACAATGAACAGCTTGGCTATCCGGGACAATTTCCTTTCACGCGCGGCGTGCAGCCCACAATGTACCGCGGGCGTTTCTGGACGATGCGCCAGTACGCGGGTTTCGGCAGCGCCAGGGAGAGCAACGTGCGTTACCGCTATCTTTGGGAACAGGGGCAGACGGGACTCAGTATCGCTTTTGATTTGCCCACGCAGGCGGGATATGACAGCGACCATCCTCTTTCCATGGGTGAAGTCGGCAAAGTCGGCGTGGCGGTTGATTGCATCGGCGATATGCGCCTGCTCTTCGATGAAATTCCGCTCGATAAAGTTACCACCTCCATGACGATAAACGCGCCGGCCACGGTGTTATTGGCCATGTACCTGGCGGTGGCCGATGAGCAGGGCATACCCTATGAAAAACTGGGAGGCACGGTGCAAAACGATATTCTCAAGGAAATCACCGTGCGCGGCCAGTATATTTATCCTCCCCGGCCCAGCATGAAACTCACCGTGGATTTGATTGAATACTGTTTTAAAAACGTTCCCCGCTGGAATTCCATCAGCATCAGCGGCTATCACATCCGGGAGGCTGGCTCCACCGCCGCGCAGGAAGCGGCGTTCACCATCGCCGACGGCATCGCCTATGTGCAGGCGTGCGTGGAAAGAGGCCTTGATGTGGATAAATTCGCGCCGCGGCTCAGTTTCTTTTTTAACGCTTTTACCAATGTTGTGGAGGAAGTGGCCAAGTTCCGCGCGGCGCGGCGCGTCTGGGCAAGAATTATGAAAGAACGCTTCGGCGCGAAAGATCCGCGCTCGCTCATGCTACGGTTTCATGTGCAGACCGGCGGTGTGATGCTTACCGCGCAGCAGCCTTTGAATAATATTATCCGCGTAACTCTTCAGGCTTACGCCGCGGCGCTGGGTGGTTGCCAGTCGCTGCATACAAATTCCTATGACGAGGCGCTCTGTCTGCCCACCGAGCAGGCAGTAACGGTTGCTTTGCGTACCCAGCAGATTGTAGCCGAAGAAAGCGGCGCGACGGATTCGATTGACCCCTTAGCCGGCTCTTATATGGTGGAGGCGCTCACGGATAAAATTGAAAAACAGGTAAATGATTATCTGGAAAAAATCGACAACATGGGTGGAACGCTCAAAGCCATCGAAAAAAATTATATTCAAAAGGAAATACAGCAGAGCTCTTATCGTTTTCAAAAAGAAATTGAAAACAATGAACGTGTTTATGTAGGCATTAATAAATACACGATGGAAGAAGCGCCCCCGGCCAATCTGCTTAAAGTGGATATGAAAGTTGGTCAAGCTGAAGCAGAAAAACTCCGCAAAATGCGCGCGGCGCGCGATGCGAAAAGATGGGAAAAAGCGCTGGAGAATTTGCGCAAAGTTTCTGAAAAAAATGAAAACGTTATGTCCGCGGTGATTGAAGCGGTTAAGGCCGAGGCCACGATTGGCGAAATCTGCGATGTCTGGAGAGAGATTTATGGAGAATATAAACCTAAACAGTCTTTTTAGATTATTGAAGTTAAGCGAACTGGAGAACTGTTAAATGAGGAAAGATAGAAAAATCAGAATCGTTTTAGCCAAGCCGGGGCTGGATGGTCATGACCGCGGGGCGAAGCTTTTGGTGCGCATCTTTATGGAAGCGGGGATGGAAGTTATTTACACGGGGCTTCGCCAGACGCCGGAAATGATTGTGGCCACCGCTCTTCAGGAAGACGCGGATGTGATAGGCCTAAGCAGCTTATCCGGTGTGCACAATTATTTTTTCCCGCGCGTGACGGAACTCCTGCGCGAAAAAGGCATGGCCGATGTGCTGGTGGTGGGCGGTGGGATTATTCCCGATGAAGACATTGCCGGTTTGAAAAAAGCGGGCATTGCCGCCATCTTTGGGCCGGGCACGCCGACTACGGAAATTGTGGAATTTATCCGGGCCAACGTCCGCAAATAAACATAAAGGAGAAAAAATGAAAGTTCTGAAAATTGACCATATCGGCATTGCCGTAAAAAGTATTGATGAAGCGAAAAATCTCTACAGCGGCCTTTTGGGCTTGAACCATGAAGGCAGTGAAACAGTGGCCGAGCAAAAAGTAACCACGGCATTTTTTCCGGTGGGCGATACGGAAGTTGAACTTATGGAGTCAACATCACCTGATGGGCCGATTGCCAAATATATTGAAAAGAAGGGCGAAGGAATTCAGCACATCGCTTTCCGCGTGGAAAATATCGAAGAGGCGCTGGCGGAGCTTAAAGCCAAAGGCATTCAGCTAATCGATGAAAAACCGCGCCGAGGCGCCAGCGGGGCAAAAATTGCCTTTCTGCATCCGAAATCAACTTTTGGGGTTTTGGTTGAACTTTGCGAGAAGCAAGAATCATAACTCCTGAAAGAAATAGTCGCTTTCACCTTGTGTTCTTAAAAATTATCAATTGGTATAAGATACCCTGGGACGCCGGGGTAAAATGGGAGGAGTGAATCTGTGTTTCACCTAATGCCTGAGAGCATGTTTTGTAGAGTAGATCCTCTTTCCACTGCTTTGTTCAGTAACTCGTACGGTATCATAAACCTTCCTGAAAAGGAATGAGTTTGCACTTGCAAGGTTGATTCGAGCGAAGCTATTTTACTCAAGGTGAAATTAATAATGGAAGAGAGGTATTTTATTATGTCAGTATCGATTCTTGGAATAGATATAGCAAAACAGAAATTCGATGCCGCACTTCTTGTCGATGGGAAGACAAAACATAAGGCCTGTAAAAATTCAGTGGAAGGTTTTGAAACATTGAGCCTCTGGCTTGGAAAGCAGGGAATTCAGCAGGTCCATGCCTGCATGGAAGCAACCGGCAACTATGGAGAGGATTTAGCTATCTATCTTCATGAAGCTGGTCACATTGTAAGCATTGTCAATCCTGCACGCATCAAAGGGTTTGGCCAGAGTGAACTGATCCGTACCAAAACGGATAAGATTGACGCGGGAATCATTGCACGGTTCTGCCTAGTTATGAAACCGGAGCCTTGGATTCCACTCTCACCGGAAATCAGGATACTGCGAGCACTTGTCCGACGAGCTGATAGCTTGACAGATATGCGAAGCCAGGAGAAGAATAGAATCAGTACTGCGCATGAATCTGTGATTCCTTTGATTGAACAACATATCGTTTATTTGGATCAGGAAATTGAAAAAATCAGAAAACAAATTGCCAAACTGATTAAACATAATCCTAATCTTAAGCAGAAAAAGGATTTACTGGATTTTATTCCTGGACTCGGCAAAGTTACTATTCCTGCCATTCTGGCAGAGTTAGATAACCTGAATAAATTCAATCATGTTCGAGAAGTGGTTGCCTTCATTGGTCTTGCGCCAAAGGAAAATCTTTCCGGGTCATCTATCCAAGGCAAAACCAGATTATGCAAAATCGGGCATGCAAGGCTCCGGAAAGCTCTATATATGCCGGCATTAGTATCGATCCAATGCAATCCGGTTATGATCGCTTTTTATAATCGGCTGAAAGATAAAGGGAAAAATGGGAAAGTCATTGTCTGTGCAATAATGCGGAAGCTGGTTCACGTTATCTTCGGAGTCCTAAAATCGGGGAAAAGGTATGATCCATACTTCAAACAAAATTTTGCTTGACGAGAACGGTATCTACTTATTCATAATATTTGGTAATCGTCGAAGTTGAGGATAATCGTTTGAAAGGTGCAACGAAAAGCTCACCGGGAGCAGCGCCGCAGGCGCTACGATCCGGTGTAGCGACTGGTTGTGGTTTAATCAGCCTTCGCTGATACGGCTGCGTTTCTTTTTTTTGCTTTTTATTCCATGAACGACCCAAGTGATTCCCCAAAATAGTATTATCGGAAGAAAAGCGCGCATGAAATAAAAAGATGTGCCCTGCCTTCGTAATTCATAAATATCGGTTAGTGAAAACAGCAGCCATAAAAGCGAGAGAACTACACAAACCCTTATCCATATTTTCACATTCAATATTTTATCAAGCATTTGCATTTGACCGTTTAATAAAACATCTTTTAAATATGATGTGTATCATACTACCAGTACCATACCACAACAATGTTTATATGGATCGGTGCTAATATTGCCAACGCCGACAGCACTGTCGGCCTAACACCCCTCTATAAAATCTGTGATTTTTAATTTAATAGCTTCATATTAAACAATAATCAACCTGTTTTGTCTTTCTTCATTGGGAATATTATCTGGATCGGTATAATATTCTGACTTACTTTCCGGAAAGTCTCGATTGCACTCATATCAAAGATTATTGTTTAAAAGAAAGCATCCTAGTGATGTTTGACGATTTGCGACTTTCAGGAAGAAGCCGGTAATAATTACCACTTCATTAAATTATCATCGAACAGTAAGCGTACGGCTTTAACTCAAAAGCTTCTTATTCTGCGTTGAGACGATGTGATAGAATTTTCCTATAGTTTATTTAATATTTCTTCCGCGCCGTGGAAACGGACTTTACCCTTTCTTTCTTTTGCTTCATATTTATCGATCAATTTTCGATCAATCATTGTTTCGTACATTTCCATCATAGACTTTTTTAAGAGCTTTGAACGATCTTCATCATAATAGTCAGCAAGATCTTTTAATATACGCTCTTCCTGCTGGTTGAACCTTACTGATATTACTCCCATTGCTTATAAACCTCCTCGCGTTTGGCAATGTTAATTACATAATAATTTTTATTCTCTATATAAAATATTGCTCTATATTTATTTTTTCTAATTCTGTAATATGACCGTTCCTGGCTTGACTTTAATCGCTTAATATCAAATAAATTCGTGTCATTTGTCGTTTCCAAAGCGATGAAAGCGTGATGAAATAATTCAAAAATACTTTTGGGAATTTTGCCTTTTTTAATTTGCTTTAATATTTCATCTTCATAGAAGATGGTCATGTATACATTGTAATACTTATTAGATAATTGTCAAGTAATTTTAACGCTAAGCGTAAGGTTTCAGCTCAAAAAGCTTTTTATTCTGTGTCGAGACTATGTGATAGAACTGATCCTGCGGAATGTAGATATAAGGCACATCATCGTCGCGGCGGTAAAGAAAATGCGCCAGAATCATTCGGTTGACCGCCTGATGGCCGACAATCATGATATTTTGGGCGTGGCGGTTCAGGAAAAACACTTTTTTCAGTCCCGCCTCGATGCGCGTCTTCATCATCGCGTAGCTTTCCCCCTGCGGATAGGCGTAGTGATATTTATTGGCTTTACGAGCGCTGAAAACTTCCGGCATGTTTTTTTTGATATCTCTGTAAGTCATGCCCTCGCAGATACCCGCGTCGATTTCATCAAATTCTTTGAGTGATACTACTTTACAGTCTTTTTGTAGTTCGGCAATCGACCGCGCCGTCTGCACGGTGCGTTTTTTATTGCTAGTGAAGATATAGGATATTTCAGTGTTCTGGAAAAAGCGCCCCAACGCCTTGGCCTGCATAATGCCTCTGGCGGTAAGCGTGGAATCGCCGCCGATACGGTCGATAACATTGAATCTGGTTTGCGCGTGCCGGATAAGGAAAAGATTTTTTACCACGTCGGTCACCAGAATATCCTTAATCAGCAGATGCAGCGGAATAGAATCGGTAAGCTTTTCTTCCAGAATTTTGTTTTGCAAAGAATCAACGCGGAAAAAATTTCTTTCCTCCTTTAAGGGTGCGTAAACCATCCGGTAATTTTCAATACGTTTTATAAATTCCGCCTGCGCCTTTTTGTGGGCGAGACGGGAAAATTCCGGCAGTTTTGTTTTGGCTTCAACCATCAAGGACAAAATTTCTTCGTTTTCATTAATACATTCGATAAAAATAACAGGATGATTGCTGAGATTTTCTTCAATCATCATCCGGCGCATCCGGGTGACGTTGGCCGCGTCCAGTATCGCTACCTGACCGGCACCGGCAAGGTACGTCCTGGCCATTTTTATATTGGCCAGCGCAAAATTGTTTCTCATACGACGGGCGGCTTTATTTCCCGGATGGTAAAAATTCGCGGAAAATGTCTCCTTTATCGGCAAATGTTTGCGTCGCAGGTTGCCGTTATTGAATATTTTGGCCGGAATCCGATTTTTTCTTAAGGTTTCCTGCAGGCGAATGGCCAGAGTAGATTTGCCCCGGGCGGGAAGCCCCATCAAAACCAGATAAAGTTTGTTATCGCTCATCTAAAATCCTTAAATTCTTTTATGAAATTAGGGCATTACTTTATCATTTTATCCGGGGCCGGACAAGCAGTTAAAAGTCATTTTTGCCGTAAAACATTATTGCGTAATTATCTTGACATGGCCATTATATATAACTATACTGCCGGTCAGTTTAGCAGATGGTTTAGCGCAAAAATTGTGTAAGGTATTCCCGTCCAACACATTTATTAATAAATAAATAAAAACTGAAGGAGGCTTTTATGTCGTTAAATCCATTAGTTGATTCACGTGATGTGAGGTTTGTCCTTTTCGAGATGCTCGCGTTGGAGAAATTGAACCGGTTTGACCAGTTCAAGGAGTTCGACCGCAGCATGTATGAGGATACGTTGGAGCTGGCGGAGAAAATCGCCATTGAACAGTTTTATACCTCCAACGCCGATGGTGACAAAATCGGATTGCAGTTTGACCCCAAAACACATGAAGTAAGGGTCCCCGAATCGTTCCACAAAGGATTCAATGCTTATATCGATGCTGGCTTCCATATCCTGTCTTTCGCGCAGGAAAAGGGAGGTATGGGCATGCCCCAGAGTATTTCCATGGCTGCCGCGGAATATTTCAACGCTGGCAACACCGCCCTGACTATGTATTGCGGTTCCATAACCGGCGCCGCCGCCATCATCGAGCCTTTCGCTTCCGAAGAAGTAAAACAGATGTATCTTCCCAAATTGCTCTCTGGTGAGTGGGGCGGCACCATGTGTCTTACGGAGCCGGGCGCGGGCTCGGACGTGGGCGCGCTGAAATCCAAAGCCGTAAAGCAACCTGATGGCACGTATCTGATTACCGGACAGAAGATTTTCATCAGCAACGGCGAACATGATTTAACCCCCAATATAATTCATCCGGTGCTGGCACGCATCGAAGGAGATCCTCCGGGAACAAAAGGCATTTCCATTTTCCTGGTATCGAAATATCTCATCAACAAAGACGGTTCTCTCGGAGAAAGAAACGATGTTTATTGCACTGGCGTCGAACACAAGATGGGATTGAAAGGAAATGCCACTTCCTCCCTGAGCTTCGGCGAAAACGGCAAGTGCGTCGGTCACCTGCTGGGCAAGGAACGCGAAGGCATGAAGATTATGTTCCGGCTTATGAACGCGGCCCGCATTCATACAGGTGTTCAGGCTTTAGGACAGTCCAGCGCCGGTTACATGCATGCTGTTACTTACGCCCGCAACCGCATTCAGAGCAAGCACATTACGCAGATGCTCAATGACAATGCTCTGGGTGTGCCCATTATCGAGCATCCGGACGTGAAAAGAATGCTTATGTACATGAAGAGTACCGTCGAAGGCATGAGGATGCTTTGCTTGTTCCTTGCCTACCATGAAGATGTCATGCACATGTCGCCTGATTCGGAAGAGCGTAAGGCATCAACGGGTATCGTCGAAATTCTTACACCCATCGTCAAAGCCGGCATTTCCGATGCCTCCTGGCTGGTGACGGCCGAAGCGATGCAGGTTTACGGCGGCTACGGCTACTGCCAGGAATATCCGGTGGAGCAGTATGCCCGCGACACCAAGGTTTTCTCGATTTATGAAGGAACCAACGCCATTCAGTCGCTCGATTTGCAGATGCGCAAGATTTTAATGAACCCCGAAATGTATAATTATTCGCAGCTCAGAAAGCGCATGAACGACGCTATTGATAATGCCAAAGGCGTCGTGGATGAAAAGTATATTACTCCGGTTGTCCGCGGCCTGGCAAAGCTCGATGAAGTTATCGAGATGATGAAAAAACAGCTTGGTGAAGGCAAATTTATGGCCCTGGTGCTCAACGCCACGCCGCTGCAGCAAGCGATGTTCCCGCTGATCGTGGCCTGGTTGCATCTGTGGAGCCTGGCGATAACTATTCCTAAAATGAAGGAACTCCTGGGAGATGCCAAAGGCGAAGAAAGACAGAAAATCATCGCGGAAAACAACGAGGCGGCCTATTACAGCGGCCGGGTTTTGTCTTCCCAGTTCTTTATCGGTTCGGAATTCCCGAAGTATTTCGGAATGATGGACGCTATTTTGAATAACGAGGGTGCAGCGATTAAATCCGTTTCGGAAAACTTTACCGGAGCGCCGAAAGAGTAGTATAAAAAATTGAGGCGGGCTGGCCTTGAACGATCAGCCCGCCTCATACTTAACGTTTTGATTTTCTATTTCAAAGCCACATTCAAGTGATTTTATCCGCGCAGTTTTTTCTTGTAGATTTTCCCCGGTATGCGTTTTGACTTGACAATAAATATAAAATTATGTCTTTATCACAACTTCAATAATTCACGTAAGGCAAGACAGGAGGTTAAAGCGAGTTATGGGCACTAAATATGTATATACTTTCTCGGAAGGATACGGCAAAAGCAAAAATCTTTTGGGCGGCAAAGGCGTTGGACTTGCGGAGATGGCTCATCTTAAAATCCCTATACCCCCGGGTTTTACAATTACAACGGAAGTTTGCATAGCATTTTTAAAGAATAAAGGTCGTTATCCTCAGGGGTTAAAAGAGCAGGTCGCAAAAGCTCTGCAGAAGATGGAAAAAGAAACGGGAATGAAGTTCGGCGACCCGAAAAATCCGCTTCTTTGTTCGGCCCGCTCCGGCGCCCGTAAAAGTATGCCCGGCATGATGGAAACGGTTTTAAATATTGGGCTTACCTCCAAAACTATTCCAGGTATGATTGAAAAAACGAAAAATCCCCGCTTTGTCTGGGATTCTTATCGCCGTTTGATTCAGATGTATTCGGACGTCGTGATGGAAAAGGCCGAAGGCATTGAACCTGAAGAAGGCATGGGTGTACGTCAGCAGTTGGAGAAAGAACTTGCCGCGATGAAACAGCGCCGTAACGCCAAATCAGATGTTGATTTGACGGAAAAGGATCTCGAAGAACTGGCGGATATTTATCGGGCTAAAGTAAAAGAAGTTTTGGGAAAATCGTTTCCCGATAACGCTAACGAACAGCTATGGGGCGCGATCGGCGCGGTCTTCAAGAGCTGGAACGGCAAACGAGCTGTTGCTTATCGCCGCATTGAAGGAATCCCCGATGACTGGGGCACGGCGGTAAATGTGCAGGCGATGGTTTTCGGCAATATGGGAGAAAATTCCGCAACCGGCGTGGCCTTTACCCGCAACCCGGCCACCGGCGAAAATAAATTCTACGGTGAATGGTTGCCCAATGCGCAGGGCGAAGATGTCGTCGCGGGTATTCGCACGCCTAATCCGATCAATGAAGAAACCCGTCATTCCGACGATGTCGAAGGACATCCCTCTCTGGAAAAGGCTATGCCCAAGGCCTACGCCGAGATCAGGGCCATTCGTAACAGGCTGGAAGCTCACTTCCGGGATATGCAAGATCTGGAGTTTACCATTCAGGATGGCCGTGTCTGGATGCTTCAGACACGCACGGGTAAGCGCAACGGTCCCGCCGCGGTACGCATGGCAGTGGAGATGTACAAAAGTAAAATGATCAGCGCGCAGGAAGCAGTAATGCGTGTAACGCCGGCGCAGCTTGATGAAATGCTTCATCCCATGGTTGACCCGAAAGCTGAAACATCGGCGGAATTTCTGGTCAAGGGTCTTCCGGCCGGTCCCGGCGGAGCCGTGGGGCAGGTTGCTTTTACGTCGGATGTCGCGGTGGAATGGAAGAAAGAAGGTAAGAAAGTCATTCTTGTCCGTGAGGAAACCAATCCGGAAGACGTGGAAGGTATGCGCGCCGCCGAAGGAGTTCTGACGGCGCGAGGAGGTATGACTTCACACGCGGCACTGGTGGCGCGCGGATGGGGCAAGTGCTGTATTGTCGGGGCAGGTGCTCTGCATGTTGATATTGCGCAGAAAGTGATGAAAGCTGATGGTAAAACGGTGCGAGAAGGTGATTTTATCACGCTTAATGGAACTAAAGGGCGTGCGTATCTTGGAAGTTTACCGATGATCAGCGGTGCCGAGAATGATGTAAATTTTGCCGCTTTCATGAAAATCTGCGACTCGGTACGCCGTTTGAAGATACGTACTAACGCCGAGACGCCGAAAGACGCGGCCAAAGCCGTACAGTTCGGCGCGGAAGGCATCGGACTTTTTCGCACCGAACATATGTTCTATGGAGAGAACAGCGAGCAACCGTTGTTTTATCTGCGCAAAATGATTATTGCAGACAATGAGGAACAGCGTCGCGCGGCTTTGGACGAATTATTTCCGTTTGTCAAAGGCTTCATTAAGAAAACGATTGAAGCCATGGGTGGAAGACCGGTCACTATTCGTCTTTTGGATCCGCCTCTGCATGAATTTGTTCCGGAGAATCCCGATGAAAGGCAACGTCTGGCGAACAGTCTTGGTATTTCGATAGACAATCTTAATTCCCGTGCGGAAAAATTACACGAGACCAATCCGATGATGGGTCATCGCGGTGTGCGTTTAGGCATTACTTATCCCGAAATCAGTGAAATGCAGATTCGCGCCATTCTGGAAGCTGCGGCCGAACTGATCAAAGAAGGCGAAAAAGCGTTCCCGGAAATCATGATTCCGGTTGTTTGTGATGTGGCTGAATTTAAAAATCAGGCGGAGATTGTTAAAAAGGTTTATCCGGAAGTACTGGCCAAGTACAATTTGAAAAAAATGTCTTATATGGTGGGCACGATGATCGAGATTCCGCGCGCGGCTCTGCTGGCGGACAAAATTGCCGAAGAGGCGGAATTTTTCAGCTTTGGAACGAACGATTTAACGCAGATGACTTACGGCTTTAGCCGTGACGATGTCGGCGCGTTTGTCCCGGGCTATTTGGCCCAAAAAATTATTCCCGTTGATCCGTTCCAGATTCTGGACCAGACCGGCGTCGGCCAGCTGATTCAGATGGGCGTCGAACGTGGTCGCCGCGCTCGTGCCGGTCTTAAGGTCGGTATCTGCGGTGAGCACGGCGGGGAACCTTCCAGTGTCATGTTCTGTCACCGGGTGGGCATGGATTATGTGAGTTGCTCGCCCTACCGTGTGCCGATTGCCCGCTTGGCGGCGGCGCAGGCGGCGGCAGAAGAAAGAAGCGCAGTTAAAAAGGTTGCCGGAAAAAGTATTAGAAAGAAACGTAAATAGCCGGATTTAAAAGAGGTGCATATGGAAGTAAGAAACAAAAGGCTGAAAAATTGGGTTGATGAAATAGTGCGGATATGTCTGCCGGACGATGTTTACTGGTGCGACGGTTCCAAAGAGGAATATGATCGGCTTATGTCGCGGATGGTTAAAAACGGTGCGGCTGTGGCGTTGAAAAAAAAGGGAAATAGCTTTTTGTTTCGTTCCGATCCGTCCGATGTGGCCAGAGTGGAAGCCAGAACTTATATCAGCACTTCTCAACAGATTGATGCCGGTCCCACCAATAACTGGATTGATCCTGCAGAATTAAAGAAAACAATGAAGTCTCTTTACACAGGATGCATGAGAGGTCGAACTCTTTACGTGATTCCTTTTTCCATGGGGCCGGTTGATTCGCCCATCGCCAAAATAGGCATAGAAATAACGGACAGTCCCTACGTTGTCTGCAATATGCACATTATGACGCGCGTCGGGAAAAAAGTTATTGATAAATTGGGCGCGGACGGCGAATTCATTCCCTGTTTGCATTCCGTAGGCGCGCCGCTGGAAAAAGGGCAAAAAGATGTTCCCTGGCCCTGCGCTCCCATGGAAAAAAAATACATCAGCCATTTTCCGGAAGAAAATCTCATCTGGTCTTATGGTTCCGGTTACGGGGGCAACGCCCTTTTGGGCAAAAAATGTCTTGCTCTGCGTATTGCCTCGGCCATGGCCAAAAGAGAAGGTTGGATGGCCGAGCACATGCTGATTTTACGTTTTACCAGTCCCGAAGGAAAACAATATCACATTACAGGCGCTTTTCCTTCCGCCTGCGGTAAGACCAATCTGGCCATGATTCAGCCAACTATTCCCGGTTGGAAGGCTGAGTGCATTGGTGATGATATTGCCTGGATGAAAATAGGTCCTGACGGTCGTCTTTATGCCATCAATCCGGAAGCCGGATTTTTCGGTGTTGCTCCGGGCACATCTTACAGTTCCAATCCCGTGGCGATGGACACAATTAAGGAAAACATTATTTTTACAAACTGTGCCCTGACCGATGACGGAGATGTATGGTGGGAGGGCATGGACGGTGAACCTCCGAAACACGCCATTGACTGGAAAGGACGCGATTGGTTTGCGGGAGGCAAGGAACCTGCTGCACATCCCAATGCCCGGTTTACCGCACCCGCTTCACAGTGTCCAATTATTTGTAAAGATTGGGAAAAGCCTGAAGGTGTTCCCATTGATATTTTCATCTTCGGCGGCCGTCGCGCCGGCGTTGTGCCTCTGGTGAACGAGGCTTACGATTTTGACCACGGTGTTTTTCTGGGCGCGACCGCATCTTCGGAGACAACCGCCGCCAACATTGGCGCGGTGGGAAATTTAAGGCGTGATCCCTTCGCCATGCAGCCTTTCTGCGGCTACAATATGGGTGATTATTTCCAGCATTGGCTGGATATGGGCGACAAACTTGGCGACAAGGCTCCGAAAATTTTCTATGTGAACTGGTTCAGGAAAACGGCGGATGGCCGCTGGCTATGGCCGGGCTTCGGTGAGAACAGCCGCGTCCTCAAATGGATGTGTGACCGGGTGGAAGGAAAAGTTGATGCCGTTAAAACACCTATCGGATTGTTGCCGAAAAAGGAGAATCTCGATCTTAAGGGGTTATCCATTTCCGCGACGGACATGGAAGAATTACTCAAGGTTGATATTGATTCTTGGAAAAAAGAAATTCCGGATATCGAAAAACATTTTGCTCAGTTCGGAGACCGACTTCCTGTACGGCTGAAAAAGCAGCTGGAAGAACTAAGCAAACGTTTAAGTTAGCTCGCAAAAGCGTATCAGTTACCCTGTTGAATATGGGTTGACTTTATTTCGTTGATATGGTTTTTTAACTCCCGGCGATTTTTTAACAAACTTTTTTTGGGGGTGTCCTATGATATCCGTCAAAAAAAATGCGCAATTGATCGGGGTAAAAGAGCCATCTAGTCACTGCTTTCTTTTTTTATTAAATACAAGTAATCAAATTAAAAACCTTTTTAAAAAATTTCCAATATTTCCGGTCTCCCTTATTTGTCGCGCTCCTCCTTAGAGCTAATTGTCTCTACTTCCCTATGTGCTGCTTGTAATAAGGTTTGTCCAAATCATAAATAATCATAAACAATTACAACTGTACAGTATTGGAGGATTTATGGACTCAAAAAAGGTGAAATGGTTAATTTTTATCGCTCTGCTTTTCATCATTGGCGGCGGCTTTTTGGCTTATTGCATTCAAACCGCCGGAAATACAATTAAAATCAAAGATGTGCGTTTTGTAGGCTCTGATGGCAGAATCAACAGCGCGCTTTTATATATACCGCCGGGAGTAAGCAGTAAAAATCCTGCGCCGGGTATTGTCGCTACGCACGGTTATATCAATTCCCGCGAAACTCAGGATGGTTTTGCCATTGAATTTGCCCGTCGTGGATATGTTGTTTTGGCCATGGACCAGAGCGGTCATGGTTTTTCCGATCCGCCGGCCTTTGCTGCTGGTTTTGGAGGCCTTGATTCTTTAAAATATATGCGCACGCTCGATATTGTTGATCCGAACAATATTGGATTGGAAGGACATTCCATGGGAGGCTGGGCATCAGTTATTGCCGCCGCGGTAAACCCTGGCGGGTATAAATCGCTTCTCTTGGCCAGCTCTTCTACCGGAACCTACGGTGCGCCCGAAGGAACGGCTATTTTCCCGCGTAACATGGCCATTATTTTTTCCAAGTATGATGAGTTTTCCAGATTGATGTGGGGTGTAGACGTTCCGCGTGATATTGTTAAAACGGATAAGTTAAAGAAAATTTTTGCGACGACGGAAGATGTGGAAGTTGGCAAATTATACGGTTCTCTCGAGGAAGGCACGGCCAGAAAACTATATCAACCCAACATTATTCATCCGCGTGTTCATTTTTGCACGGAATCTATCGGTAATGCGATTGAGTGGATGCAAATGACACTTACCGGCGGCAAGGACATTCCTCCCGGCAATCAAATTTGGTACTGGAAGGAACTGGGGAATTTTATCGCGATGATTGGGATGCTCCTTTTGCTCTTCCCGCTGGGCGCATTATTGCTGCAGAATAATTTCTTTAAAGAACTAAATGAATCAACTCCTGAGAAAAAATCACTTAAGGGTTTCAGCTGGTGGATTGGAGCGATCATTACCGTGCTGATTCCTCTTCCCCTGTTTATTTTCGCCATTACTTCTCACGGCAAGGGTTATCAGGCGGGGAGTGCGCTCTGGCCGCAGAATATCACCACGACAATCATGTACTGGGCGCTTTTTGTCGCCGTGATTTCGCTTGTTCTGTTCCTTTTATGGCACTTTATCTTCAACCGCAAGAACGCTACCTTTGTAAACTACGGTGTTACCTGGCAGGATAAAGGAATCGCCTGGAAAAAAGTGGGTAAATCTTTTCTGCTGGCGGCGATTGTCTGCTTTTTCGCCTATTTAACGGTGGCTTTTTCAGGTTGGCTGTTCAAAACAGATTACCGTCTGTGGGTGTTTGCGATAAAACCGATGACGGCTCTGCATTTCCGCATTTTTCTTAGTTACCTGATTCCGTTTGCGGTTTATTTCCTCATCATCGGTATAATTCTGCACGGACAGCTGCGCCGCGGCAAGGAAGACGATTTAAAAACCTGGCAGGAAATGCTGATTAATATTTTCCTTTTGATTACCGGATATATTATATTCGAGGCTTTCCAGTATGCACCGCTTTTTGCCGGAGGAGCGCTTTCCATACCTGATGCGTCGTTGTTCTTTATCGTGATGTTTCAGTTCTTCCCGATATTTACTATTGCGGCGCTGATCTCGACTTACTTTTACCGGAAAACGGGACATATTTACACCGGCGCGTTTCTCAACACCATGTTGATTACCTGGATAATTGTTGCCGGACAGGCGACTCATTTTCCCGTGTAGCTAGCCGGTAGTTTATTGCCGTCCGCGGGGTCATCGCCTTAAATATATTGAAGAAAGATGACTCCGCGGACATGTTTTGGGCGTCTTCCATTGTAAACTACAGTGCTATTTACAAATCTTTTGACATTAATAGCGTGTAAATGTTGTGCGTAAACGCTCCCGTTATTGTTTTTAAAAACTTTTTTTGGGTATGTTTTGACAAAAAATCGTTCGTGACGAATTCAAGCGAATGGTTTATACTATAATAAATTGTGAGCACGCGGTGCTGTTACCTGCATGTAAGTTGAAGTTTTCGCGGCTAATTTACAGCTGCGACGTAAAAAGAATGCATCAGGAGATGTGAAAAATGCGCGAAGTTATCGGTACCAACAATCGTATTCTCGAAATTGATCTCACGGCAAAAAAATTCCTTGAATCTTCCGTCAACACTAAAGACCGCGACATGTATTGGGGCGGTAAGGGTCTCGCACTCAAGCTCCTCTACGACCGCCTGGAGCCGGGTGTTGATCCTCTGGGAGAAAAAAATATTTTTATTATCGAAACCGGCGTGCTTACCGGCACGGGCGCGCCGTGCTCGGGCAGATTTGAGGTTGTATCCAAATCGCCGCTTACCGGTATCATTAATTGTTCTTCCTGCGGCGGCCCTTTCGGCATGGCCGTAAAAACCAGTGGCTGGGACGCGATTATTTTAACCGGCCGCGCCGCTTCTCCCGTTTATCTCATTATTGATTATGATGGCGTCCAGTTCAAACCGGCCGATACGCTTTGGGGTAAAGACACCGCCGCCGCGGAAGCGGAAATCATCAAAGAAGGTTCGGGTGCCATGGTCATCGGGCCGGCCGGAGAAAATTTGGTGCGTTTTGCCAATATCCGTTCCGGACATCGTTTTGTGGGCCGCGGCGGCATGGGCGCGGTGCTGGGCGCAAAGAATATAAAAGGAATTGTCGCCAAAGGCAAAGAAATCAAAATTGTTCCGGCAAATAAAAAATTATTCTTCGCGACAAACAAAAAGTTTTTAAAATATATCAACAGAAATTTCGTGACTTCGGGAACATACCGTCAGTTCGGCACCAACTCGGCCACTATCGCCTGTAATACCGCCGGTACCATTCCGGTACGTAACTTTACCTGTGGCTCACACGGAGAAGTACATAAAATATCCGGCGAGGCCATGGCTGAAAGATTCAAAACAAAATGGGATACCTGCAGGCCCTGCGCGATTTTATGCGGACATAAGGGCACCATTGATGGCAAAGAAATCCATGTTCCCGAATATGAAACGGTTCATCTGCTGGGGAGCAATCTGGAAATATTTGATTCAGTGATTATCTCCGAATGGAATGAGCTTTGTTCCCAATACGGAATGGACACTATTTCTGTGGGCGGCACTTTGGGCTGGGCAATGGAAGCCACGGAAAAGGGACTTATCAAAACAAACCTTAAATTCGGTTCGCCGGACAGCGTGGCGGAAATGATTGAAAATATTGCGCTGGGCAGGGGTATCGGAAAAGATTTGGGACAGGGCAGCCGCCTGGCGGCAAAAAAATACGGCGGTGAAGACTTTGCCATGCATGTCAAGGGTCTCGAACTTCCCGGATACGAACCGCGCGGCGCAATCGGCCATGGCTTGGGATACGCCACCGCCAACCGCGGAGGTTGTCATCTCTCGTCTTATATTATTGCTATTGAAGTGTTGTACGATATGGCTGATCCATACAATCCGCGCTGGAAACATTACATGGTTAAATTCATGGAAGATTTTTTTGCGGCGCTTAATTCCATGCATATTTGTCAGTTTACCGCTTACGCGGTCATGTTTGAGCCGCCGCTGATTAAAATGTCGCCTTTTCCCGTGATTAAAATACTGATGCAAAACAGCGCGCCTTTGGCGATGAACCTGATGGACGTGAGTCTCTACTCGGAATTATGGCACGCAGTTTTGGGCAAAACTTATCTGCCCTATTTGGGCATGCGCAAATTTTTGAAAATGGGCGAGCGCGTGCACGTGCTGGAGCGCCATATGAACACGCGCGAAGGGATATCGAAAAAAGACGACACTTTGCCGTTGAGACTTCTTACCGAAGGTAGAAAATGCGACGCGGTGGAAAGAACAGTTCCCCTGGAAAAGATGTTAAAAAAATATTACAAACTACGTGGATTTGACTCTAATGGCGTTCCTCAAAGGCGCACTCTGAAGCGTCTCGGCATCGAAATCAAAGAATGAGAGACATATGCCTGCGGCAAATCAGGCGGAAAGCAGCTGAAGAAAGGTTTGAATATGGACGCATCATATAATTATGAATTTCTCGCGCATCCCAAAATAATTTCCGGCAAATGCTCGCTGGAAAACATCCCTGCGGAGCTGGCCGGATATGATGCGCAGAAGCCTCTCGTGATTGCCCGGAAAAGCATTGTTCAACAGGAGGGGATAACCAAAAAATTTGTTCGGGCCTTTGCCGACTCCATGGTTGTTCTCGGCGCCGTTTATGATGAAGTCGAAAATTACGCGGGCATTTCTAAAGCGCGCGAGGCGGCGTTCCTTTTTACGGAGCGCGGCTGTGATTCGCTCATTGCCCTGGGCAGCGGCGCTGCAGTGGATTTGGCCAAGGCAGTAAATGTGCTTGTTTCCGAAAAAGCCGATAATTTATCTGCTTTTTATGAAGGCAAAGCAATTGATGATATTTTAAAGCCGTTGCTGTTTATTCCTGCCGGCCGGACCAATGGCAGAGAATCATCCAATACGATGATAATTGACAACAGAGAAATCAAATCTGATTTTCTTTATCCTGAAGTCATTGTAATTGATCCCAGAATGACAAGTGTTTGCCGTTCTGATGATGTTGCGGAATCGGCGGCCATTGCTTTTGCTCAGTCTTTTGCCGTGTTTGCCGCCAAGAAACATAATCCTATGACTGCGGCTGTGGCGCACCCCGCGCTGAGTTATCTCTCTCAGTGTCTTGAACAGGGGCTGAAAAGACCGAAGAATAAAAGCACCAGCATCGCCCTGACTAACGCCTCAGTTGTTGCTTCCATTGCTTATGACAATACACGGCCCGGTACGACTAACCTGTTGGCCGAAGAGCTCGCGCGGGCGACTGATTTGTCTGTCGGTGTTGTTACAGGCATGCTGTTGCCGTCTGTTATAGAGTTGATGGGAAAAAAGGAATTCCCCGTCAGCGATGAATTGTTGCTGGCGATAGGCGGCTTGGATGTCTACGCCGCCGTTGCCCCGCAAGACCGGGCGCGGAAGGGCCTTGAAACCGCGCTTAAACTCGCCCGTGTACTTTTGAGTTTTTTACCTGCGTCATTGAAGGAACTGAACGTTCAGAAGTATATTTTCAACGAAGTTGCCCGCACAGTGGCCCAGAAATGTGATGATATTTTTTCCGAAAACGATTTTGCGGAAATTCTCGAAGCAGCGTGGGGCAGAAGAAGAGAATATTAAGCAGGTTTAGCAAGGGGAGAAAAATATGAACATTAACAAATATCCCCAAATACGCCCGGGGAAAAAGCTGTTCAAACGCGTCTATGTGGCGATTATGCTCTGGACGGTGGGGAAAGCAATCCAAGTGGCCGCTAAAGTGGATAAGGAAGTAAAGGAAGAGTTGGCCAGGCTTCCCAATAATTTCACGCTGCGCATGATGGTCGCGCCGGAGAAAGCCTTTCCTTTATTTTTTTACGCCAAGACGCTGCCGGCCTTTGTTGTCGACAAAGGATTGCTGTTTTACGGTATCCAGATGTTGCTGCATAAAGACAAAGAAGGGAAAATAAAATATCTGGGCGCCGACCCGAAGGGCAAAAAAGTTGATCTCAATATTGTTTTCAAAAATATCGAAGCGGCCTGGCTGGTGCTCTCCTTTCAGGAATCGACCGCCACCGCTTATATGCATGACCGCTTTGTTGTGGAAGGTGACCTGGTGCATTCTCTTACTTTTGTGCGCGTGCTGGATATCGTGGAAGTGTTTCTGCTGCCGAAAATTATCGCCAAGCTCGCGGTTAAGCGTTATCCCAAGTGGTCGGAGATGTCGCCGCTGAGAAAATTTGTCAAGCGGGTAGTGATTTATATAAGGGCTTATACTTTTTAATAATTTGGCGCGAAAATTTTTATTTCGCACTGTTTTTCAAACAAGAAAGGTAAAAATTATGCTGCTTCCGGGATTTTATGATTTTTGCTGCCGCGTAAGAATTGTTTCCGGTCAAAACGCGCTGGAAAAAATTCCCGCGATGCTTAAGAAAATGAAAGCGCATACGCCGCTTATCGTCACGGATAAAGGCGTTGTGGGAGCCGGCCTGGTCGATGTGGTGAGGGCCGCCGTGGCTGGAGAACTTAAGCTTTCCAACGTGTATGACAATGTTCCTGTCGATTCTGATTACAAAATTGTTGATGAGGCGGCAAAGATTTACCGGCAGAAAAATTGTGATTCCATTATCGCCATCGGCGGCGGCTCGGTCATCGATACGGCTAAAGGCGCGAACATTGTCGCTTCGCTGGGGGGGGACACTCTGCTCGATTATGAAGGTTTTTCCGCCGTGAAAAGAAAACTCAATCCGCTGGTGGTTATTCCCACCACGGCAGGAACCGGCTCGGAAATGACACTGGTGGCGGTGATTGCCGATCCCGACCGTAAAATAAAAATGCTTTTTGTCTCCTATTTTGTTTTGCCGGATCTGGCCGTGTTGGATCCGCGCATGACGAAAACACTGCCGGATTTTCTCACCGCTTCCACCGCCATGGATGCCATGACGCACGCCTGCGAAGCGTATTACTGCCTGGAAAAAAATCCATTGAGCGATTCATTTGCGCTACGCGCTATCAGAATCGTCAGTGAAAATCTTTTAAAAGTAATTAAAAATCCCGCGGACATGGAAGGAAGGCTCGCTCTGGCTAACGCCTCCACAATGGCGGGAGCGTCATTTTCCAATTCCATGGTGGGGTTAGTGCATAATCTGGGGCATACCATCGGCGCGATTTGTCACGTGCCGCATGGAACCGCCATGAGTATTTTGCTGCCCTACGGCCTTGAATATAACATGCACCGCTGCGGTGAAGTCATCGGGGAAATTCTCCTGCCGCTCGCCGGTTCGGAAGTTTACGCAAAGACGAAAAAAGAGGAGCGCCCGGGAAAAGTAGTGGAGTTTATCAGAAAGATGAACAATTATTTGCATGAGGCTACCGGCGGACGGCATCCACGCTACCTAAAAGAAATTGTTGATAAAAATGGCGCGCAGGTGGTGACGGAGTCTTTATTGCCGGCGATTGCCGAGGCCACGATGCAAGACGGCGCCCGCATGGCTAATCCCGAAGAATTTCTCCCGCCGGACGCCATGCTGGTTCTGGAACACGCTTGGGAAGGAAAGCCTCTTGATCTAGGGAAAGTGAATAAAGGCGGCAAAAAAATAAAATATTGAAGCTTTGCCGCGGCCCACGTAGGCGTAATCCAAGATTCCACGATACAGTATCTAAAAAATTAATCACCATTGTTTCATGAATTTGTAACCGTATTCGATTCCCGCTTCATAATTGGCCCGCAGGACGGCTTCGTTTTGCGTGATTCTGCCCACACCGGAATTGCCAGGGGGGGCAAGCTCGGCAATGCGGACACCTTCCGGCGGGTTGTGGATGAAATTTACCGTCGCCATGTAGTTTTGCGCCCGTGTTTTGATTTTTTCCACCAGCCGCGGGTATTTTCTGAAATAAAACGATAAAATAAAGGTGAGAGGGCTTTGTTTTTTAACATAGTCAGTTGGCCGGGAACGCAGGACAATTATTTTATTTGCGCCCATTTGATGGGCACGACGTACCGGAATGGCATCGGCTATTCCTCCATCCGTGGCCGGTTCACCGTTTACTTTCAGAATGTTACGATAAAAGACGGGAAGCGAGCTGGAAATTTTCAGATGATCCTCCAGCGTGCTTTCATCAGGTTTTAAATAAAGCGCCTCTCCCGTTTTCATAGAAGTGGCGACGACAAAATATTCTTTATTCTTCACGCGCAGGTTATCGAACAGATATTTAAGATTGAGACGGTAGTTGGCAATCGTTTGTTCCCACATCCAGTCCAGATTCATGAGATGGCCGCCGCCGAGAAATCGCCGGATATTGATAAATTCGGAGCTGAGCGCGTAGCGCACAGTAATATCAAAGTTACGGTCATTTTGTCCGGCCAGGTGCGAGGCCAGATGGCAGGCGCCCGCGGAAACGCCGATATACAAATCAAACGGGTCAAAATTTTCCCTGCCGAAGGCGTGGAGAATTCCTGCGGCGAAAACGCCGCGCATCCCTCCGCCTTCAACCACCAGCGCTGTCTTCCTGTTTTTATTTTTCATGTGTGAAATATTGTGACTTATATATAGGAAGTCGCCTGCGCGTCAAGTGGGTTCATTTAACTTGCAGCACGATTTTTCCGATATGTTCAGATGACTCCATGAGTGTATGTGCCGCGGCGGCCTCAGCCAGTGGAAAGATTTTATGAATAATGACGCCGAGCCTTTTTGTTTCAAAAAGCGGCCATACGTTTTTAAGAAGAGCTTGAGCGGTAGCGGCTTTTTCCTCGATAGAGCGTGGCCGCAGCATGGAGCCGGTGAAGGTTAAATTTCTGGTCAAAATCGGCATGCAGTCCAGCTCCACCTTGGCGCCCTGTAAAAAAGCAATCTGCACGAGCCGGCCGTTGGTGCCGAGTAGTTTCAGGTTCTTTTGAATGTAATCGCCGCCGACAAAATCCAGAATACAGTCAAGACCTTCTCTGCCAACAATCTTTTTTATATCTCTGGCCCAGTCCTGTTTTTTGTAATCAAAGATAAAATCAGCGCCAAGCTTTTTGAGAAAGGAAATTTTTTCTTCGCCGGCCGCCGTAGTAAAGACTGTTGCACCGAAGGATTTGGCCAACTGAATCGCTGTGTAGCCGATACCGCCCGCCCCGCCGTGCACCAAAAATTTTTCGCCCGCTTTAAGTTGGCCGCGCTCAAAGACGTTGGACCAGACGGTAAAATAATTTTCCGGCAGCGCCGCCGCTTCGGCAAGGGAGAGATTTTTTGGAACAGGCAGGCAGTGAGACGCGGGAGCCAGGCAGTATTCGGCGTAACCGCCGCCGGGCGCAAGCGCGCAGACAACGTCACCGACTTTCCAATTTTCGACGTCATTTGCTTTGGCGGCAATTTTCCCGGATACTTCCAGTCCCAGGATGGGCGAGGCGTCCGGCGGCGGCGGGTATGCTCCTGCACGCTGGAATATGTCCGGGCGGTTCACGCCCGCGTAAGCAACGTCGATCAGCACGCAACCTGGTTGAAGCTGGGGCAGGTGTCCATCTTTCAGGTGCATTATTGCGGCAGGGCCGCCGTTGCCGTGGTCAATGTATTTCATGGTTGCAGGAATCTTCATATCTTTATCTGCCCAACACCGCTTCAATCAGATGCGGTTCCGGTTCCTTCAGCGCCGCTTTTAACTCTTTTGACAATTCTTCCGCCGTGTCTACGCAAACAGCGGGCAAGCCCATGGATTTGCCCAGCGCTATCCAGTCAACCGGTGGATTGTCCATTTTGATGAGCGCCGCTGTCGCTTCTCCCGGTGAATTAATCCCGGCGCGGCGGCATTCGAATTCAATCGTAAAGTATTTGCGGTTCGAACAGATGATGGTGGTGACGTTTGCTTTTTCATGCGCCTGTGACCAAAGCGCCTGCACCGTGTACATAGCGCTGCCGTCGGCTTCGATATTGATTATCCGTTTTTCGGGACAGGCCAGTGACGCCCCAAGCGCGCAGGGCATGCCCATACCGATGGCGCCGCCGGTAAGCGACATATGACTATGCGGCTTTAATGTTTGCGCGAGCGTGTAATAGGGCGCGCCGGCGGTCACGCCTTCTTCCACGATAATACAGTCCTCCGGCTGTAAATTGGCAATCACCGCGCCAAGTTTTTGCGAGTTGAGTTTTCCTGAGGGCATTTCCGGAAGAGAATATTTAGCTAGAACAGAGCTTGTACTGAAGTTTCCTCGTGCACCCAGGGCATCGGCTAGTTCCTCCAGCACCGAATTTATATCTTCCCGGTCATCATCAATTCTTACTTTCTTTTGTTTGGGGCTAAGATAAAAACTCTGGCCTCCCTTATAGCCGAAGAAAGCCACCGGTTCACTGGCTCCCGCCATCACAAAGGCGTCGTATTCGGCCAGAAGCTGCGCGGCTTGCTCCGGAAAATAAGGAATTCTTTTCAACAGCGGTATTCCCGCGCCGCGGTCCAGATAAGCGGGAAAGGTAATCATCAGCAAATCACAAGCGGTGGCAGCTTTTATTTTTGCCGCCGCCATGAGCCCTTCCTTGCGCAGGACGCGCCCGCCTAAAATTAAAGCGGGCCTGGACGATTTTTTGATGAGATTTGCCGCCCTCTGAATTTTTTTGCGGTTCGGTGCCGCGAATTTAAATTCAGGCAAAGATATTTTTTTGCCACTGTATTCGGACCACTGATAATCAGCCGGAACAATAAGTGTGGAAATCTGGCCGTAAAGAGAGGCATTAAGCGCCTGAGCCGTTTCTTGTGCCAGTGTGTTTACCGAGCGGCTGGTTTTGAGCCAGCCGGAAACCGGCTTGGCCAGAGATTTTATATTCATGTTTAAAGGAGGATCCGCCGCGAGATGCCACGAGGCGTGTTCGCCTATGACATTGAAGACAGGGGTTTTGGCGCGACGCGCGTTATGCAGATTGGCAATGCCGTTGGCAAATCCCGGCCCCAGATGCAAAAGTGTCATTGCCGGTTTTTGCGTGACGCGTCCGTAGCCGTCAGCCGCGCCGGTGCATACTCCTTCAAAAAGACCCAGCACGGGACGGATGCCGCTTACCTTGTCGAATGCCGCCACGAGCGGCAGTTCTGTCGTCCCTGCGTTGGCAAAACATATTTTTACTCCCGCGTCTTTTGCCGTCTGCAAAATAACTTCTGCTCCGGTCATACTGATCTCCTTATTTTTGTCGCCGATGAAAAAAGGTTTTTATCCCACCCATTCCCAAATGGCGGCGGCGCCCTGGCCGTGGCCGACACACATGCTCTCCACCGCGTATTTCACGCCGTAGTAGGGCATTTCGTGCATCAGCGTGGTCGCAATGCGCGCTCCGGTGCAGCCCAGCGGATGACCCAGCGCGATTCCGCTTCCTTTTGGGTTGAGTAATTTATGATTACGGAGTCCAAGTTCATTAACGCAATATAAGGCCTGCGAGGCAAAAGCTTCGTTTATTTCCCACAGGCCGATGTCTTCTTTTTTCATGCCGGCTTTTTGCAGAACTTTGGGAATGGCCACCGCCGGACCGATGCCCATATATTTCGGATCCACGCCGACCACGACGTATTGGACAAGTTTCATTTTTGGTTTCAGCCCCAGCTTCTTGCATTTTTCGCCGCTGGACACCAGCACGCAGGCGGCGGCGTCGTTGACCTGACTGGAATTGCCGGCGGTTACTGTCGCTTTCTCATCTTTAAGAAAAACCGGTTCAAGGTTTGCCAATATTTCCAAAGAAGTACCCGGCCGTATTCCCTGGTCGCGATCCACAACTACTATTTTTGTTTTTCCGTCATCCGTTGGTGCCTCCGCTTCAATTGGCAGGATTTCTTCTTTGAAAAGTCCTTTTTGCGTGGCTTCGTGAGCCTTGGTATGGCTTTCCACGGCAAATTCATCCTGCTCTTTGCGGGAGATGTTGTATTTGCGCGCCACCATTTCTGCCGTGTAGCCCATGGAAATCATCTGCGGATCGGTAAAATCTTTCAACCGCGGATTGGGATCGGTGCCCGTGCCCATCGGCACGTGCGTCATGTGCTGGACGCCGCCGGCCAGGATCAAATCCGCCCAACCCATATTAATCGAAGCTACGGCAAAAGCGATTGCCTGCAGGCCGGAAGCACATAAACGGTCCACGGTACAGCCCGGCACACTGTGGGGCAATCCCGCCATGATGCCGGCATAGCGGCCGATGTTTGAGCCCATATCTTTCATTAAATAAGTGCCGCCCCAGATAACGTCGTCAAGTTGATCTTTTTTATCTTCCAGCCCCGTACGGCGAATTACTTCATTCATCACCAGTGCGGACAAATCATCCGCGCGGACGTTGGCGAACCAGGAATTTTTTCCCGCTTTGGCGATTCCCGTGCGCGCGCTTTCCACCAGATAAACCTCTTTCATGATTTATTCTCCATTTAATTTTTATTTATTAAGGCATTATTGAACACTCTAAATATAAGAATAAGCCAGCCTGCTCGTCAAGAAAATTTAAGTACCTGAAAAGACGCTAAAATATTATGTTGTGTTGACAATAATTTGTCAATAGTCTAGGAAACAAACTACTAGTTTCGCCTGTTTTTTAAATAAATGGGGTCATATGAAGATAGTAAATACCGCTCCCCTTTCCGGCAAAGGCCTGAAAAGTTTGATTGAGGCAAAGGTTACCGTAACACCGTTTGATATTGTTGATGTTCATAATTTTTCCGAAGAAAAGCTTGCCCGGGAATTTTCCGACGCGGACATTGTGCTGGGTGATTATACCGGTATCACGCCGATTACCCGTGCGGTGGTACAAGGCGCCAAAAAGCTCAAACTAATCCAGCAGCCGAGTGTCGGCTACAATCATGTTGATGTTGCCGCCTGCAAGGAATTCGGTATTCCCGTGGCCAATACACCCGGAGCCAATGATATTGGCGTTGCCGAGCATACGATCATGCTGGCTTTATCCGCGTTGAAAAATTTTCCCTATTACAACGAGAAAACTCATAAAGGCGAATGGCTTTTTACGGAGGCGCAAAGGACGGGCATTTTCGAACTCAACGGTAAAGTTTATGGACTCTTGGGCATGGGACGCACCGCGCGCGCGGTGGCGGAGCGCCTGGCACCCTTCGGCGTGAAACTTCTTTATTATGACATCGTGAAGCTGAGCGCGGAAGAAGAAAAGAAATACGGTGCTTCCTTTGTCACCATGGAAGAAATTTTCAAGACCGCTGACGTGATCAGCATTCATCTGCCGCTTCTGCCGGAGACCACAAAAATAGTCGACGCGGCAAAACTGGCACTGATGAAACCATCGTCTATCATTATCAACGTGGGCCGCGGCGCGCTGGTGGATGAAGACGCTCTGGCGCGGGCGCTCCGCGAAAAGAAAATCGCCTTTGCCGCGGTTGATGTTTTTGCCGAAGAGCCCCCGCCGCCAAATCATCCCTATTTTGGCCTGCCCAACATGATTTTGACCTGTCATCTGGCCGGTTCAACCCGTGAATCGGGCGGGCGCATCATGAATATGGCGCTCGATAATCTGGTCCGCGCTTTAAAAGGAGAAAAGCCTCTTTGGGTGTTGTAAACTATTAAAACGAAAAGGAGAAATATATGCCCGAACTAGTATCAGCAGAAAAAATCAAAACTTTGGTAGGCAAGGAAAACGGTGTAAGCGAATGGATACTTATCGATCAGGATAGAATCAACCGCTTTGCCGATGCCACAGAAGACCATCAGTGGATTCACGTGGATATCGAAAAGGCGAAAAAGGGACCTTTTGGCGGTCCGATCGGGCACGGTTTTCTTACGCTTTCGCTGATTCCTGTTTTCAGCAAATCCGCAAAGTATGTTCCCGAAGGTTTGAAAATGTCTGTAAACTATGGCCTCAACAAAGTCCGTTTTATCAACCCCGTGCCGGTGGGCTCTCGCGTGCGCTCCAAAATGACCATTTCCGCCGTGGAAGAAAAAGGCCAAGGGCGAATCCTGATGACCGTCACGCACACGATTGAAATCGATGGCCAGGAAAAGCCCGCCTGTATCGCCGAAGCGTTGGGCATGTTGTTTTTTTAGGCGTAAAAAACCCGGCGGTATCGCTGGGTTTTTATGGATTAGATTTTCTGGTGAATTAACCTCATCCCGGGGTATGGTACAGGGAAATAAGGAATGTTTGTGCCATTCAGAGAACCGATAAAGGCGGTTTTTCTTTTTTCACCGCCAAAGCAGATATTGGCAGGGCGGCGCAAAACTTTGTGCTCCCGATCTTCGAGAAAGATTTTGAATTCGCGTTGGGGCGTGATATAGCCGATCGCGTTTTGTGCAGGCAGTGCCACCCAGAGATTGCCCGTTTCATCAAATGCAATTCCGTCGGGAAAACCCAAATGTCCCAGCGATTCCGGTCCGTAGATTTCTTTTTCTCCCACGCTGGAATCATCGTTGATTCGATAACGCAAAATGCGCTTTTTCATTGTTTCCGCTACGTAGACAAATTCTTCCTTTTCATCAACGGCAACACCATTGGCAAAGCAGATGCCTTCCGCGGCGATTCTCGCCTCGCCCCTGATAATGACCACCAGGCAGCCGTCGGCAACGGGAGACTTCAGGGCTGCTTCAACATTAGCCATACTTGTGGAATTGGACACCCACAGTCGCTCTTGGGAATCGATAAACGGGAAATTCGGGCTCGACATTCTTTTGTCCTCGGCATACGTCATTAAGACAACATGGTTTCCGTCCGGCGCTAATAATTGCACCTGACCATTGCCGATGTTGGCAACAATGCATTTGCCATTTTTATCAATGCAGATGCCGTTGGGCATGCCGCCGAGATTTCCCCAGAAACTGGGGCGGCCGTCTTTATCAATGCGGGCGCAGCTACCGCGGCCATCGGCGGTGTAAATGCTGCCATCATCGAGCGCCATCGCTCCTTCGGGACGCATAAGGCCGCTGCCCGTTGTTTTTACGCCGCTAATATCAATTTTCATCTATGAATCTTGTCGATAGAATTATTCACCCTTGAAGTTTGGCTCGCGCTTTTCGAAAAACGCCGTCATCCCTTCGACCGCGTCTTTGCTCTGTGCCAACTTCGCCGCCCAAGCTTTATCGACACGCAGACCTTCTTCAAGATTTTTTTCCAAGCCGACGCTCATTCCTTCCAGCACCGCGCTTACAGCCAGCGGGGGACGTTTAGCCAACAGTTGGGCAAAAGCCGTGGCTTCTTTTATGAGGTCCGCCACGGGAACAACTTTATCTACCAGTCCGATGGCCAGCGCTTCGGGAGGGGCGAGTCTTTTGGAGAAAAGAATCATATCCAGCGCTTTTGGTTTTCCCAAAAGTCTCGGCAGACGTTGAATGCCGCCCCAACCGGGAGTGATGCCTAAGTTTAGTTCCGGGCAACCGATCAGCGCTTTGGGGTTATCGGTCATAAAGCGGAAATGACAGGCCAGCGCGATTTCGCAGCCGCCCCCCAGGGCGTAGCCGTTGATCGCGGCGATGAACGGTTTTGACGAGCGTTCTATACGATTCATAATATCGTTTCCGTTGGGCCCTTTATTAATGTTGGCGATGTCACTTACGTCCATCCCGGCGGAAAAACCTTTATCCCCAGCGCCGGTGATAATCACCACCCTGGTGTCTTTGTTTTGTTCCAACTCGGTAATAGCCTGATTCAACTCTTCACGGACTCCCAGGTTGACCGAGTTTGTGGGAGGACGGTTTAAGGTAATCGTGGTTATAAAATTTTCTGTTGACAGAGTAATGTTGTTATAACTCATATTTGACCTCCTTTTTTTGTGCTTTTATTGTTTAGCAGAATGAAAACACCTCTCCAACACATAAGACATGTGCTTTGTGTTGCATAAAATAAGTTAAAACAATACGGCGCAAGCGTCAACAAATTATTTAGTATGACTTTTATCTTTATGTTGATGCTTTTTTTCCCATCGTGGAATTAACGATTTCCTTGCTTTTTTGCGGAAGACTCCTTTACGGAAAGAGCGTATGTCTTCAATGGTATAAAAAGACAGGGGGTTAAATTTGCGGATGATGCCCAGCACATGCTGAATATCTTTTCTTTTAATGATAGTGAAAACAACCTTTACCGGCCCCATTGATCCTTTTGCATCTATATAAGTTACTCCGTAACCTTCGCTTTTGAGGTACTCCACAAGTTCTATGGCCTCTTTTTGCGTTATTATTCTGATTACAACCGTACCGAGGGCCATTCTGTCTTCCAAATATATACCGATATAGTTTCCCATGGCAAAACCACCAGCGTAAGCAATATAATAAATGATATTGGTTAAGTTTTGCATGATCTGGGTGATGGAGATCAGCCAGATAAGGACTTCAAAAAAGCCGATAAAAGCGGCCAATAATTTCATGCCGCGGGAGACGTAAATTATACGGGCAGTATCCAAGGTTACGTCACAGATACGAGCGAAAAAGATAAGCAGGGGGATAATCACGAGGGTAAATATTTCAGAGTTGTAGAAAGAAGCCAAATCCATTTTTTATAAATTCCTTTTATTTTTAATAATATATGTACGCAGTTATTTTATGTCAATTAGAATTTAAATCAAGTTCAATTGCAAATTAGCAAACAATGTTAATGCACATGCGTGTTTTTCCAGAAAAGATTGACTTATCATTATGGTTATATATAATCCCTTTAATGTTTTTACTGAAACAAATTGTGTTCTCAGTATTATTCTGGAAATATTTTTGTCGCGCACAAATGCATATCCAACGGGTTTTGATGAGGGAATGGATTTAAAAGGTTTTATTCCAAAAAACATTGAATAAGCTAAAACAGATTAACCGCAAATATATTGTTTGGCATAAAAATTTTGTTCAAAAGGAGTTGTAAACAATGTTTTGGAACGAGGTTTATTTCGGAAATTCGGTAAAAAATTGGCTAATAGCGGCTGCTATTATATTGACTGTTTTTTTTGTTTTGAAGGTTATCCAGAAAATAGCTATTGCCAAGATATCCACGTTCGCCCGTAAAACAAAAATATTGGCTGATGATTTGTTTTTTGATATTTTATCCAATACAAAAAATTTTACTCTCCTTGTCATATCTATTTACGCCGGTTTATATGTTCTCTCGCTAAAACCAGAGATTTTCTCCTTATGTCAGAAGATTTTTGTGCTCGCCTTGATTCTGCAGGCGGGATTTTGGGCCGGTGCCGGGATAAATTTCTGGCTGGGACACACGATAAAGAAACGCATGAGCGAGGATTCGGCCAGTGCCACGACTATTTCTTTGCTCGGGTTTGTGGCGCGTATTGTTATGTGGTCGGTAATTTTGCTTTTGATTTTAGACAACCTAGGTGTTAATATAACCAGCCTTATTGCTGGTTTGGGCATCGGCGGTGTTGCCGTCGCGTTGGCTTTGCAAAACATCCTTGGTGATTTGTTCGCATCTTTGTCCATTGTTCTGGACAAACCTTTCGTGATTGGGGATTTTGTCGTAGTGGATTCGCTATCCGGTACTATTGAGCATATCGGTTTAAAAACCACGCGAATCCGCAGCCTCAGTGGTGAACAAATCATCTTTTCGAATAACGATCTTTTAAAAAGTCGCATTCGTAATTATAAGCGCATGTCGGAAAGGAGGATCGTTTTTAGCTTCGGCGTTATTTACCAAACACCGCTGTCACAAATTAAGGCCATCAAGGAAATTGTCAGCGATATTATCAAAAAAACGGAAAACGCCCGCTTTGACCGCGTTCACTTTAAAGAATACGGAAATTTTTCGTTGAATTTTGAAGTGGTTTATTTTGTTGCCTGCCCCGATTATAACATTTACATGGATGTTCAGGAGCGGATTAACACGGAAATATTCCGGCGGTTCCAGGAGGAAGAAATTAAGTTTGCTCACCCGACGCAAACAATTTTTATTCAAAAGGAAGTAAACGAGAAGCCGTAGCGGCATTCTTCAGCAGGAGATACGGTTATGGTCAGTGTCGTCATTCCCACATTGAATGAAGAAGCCTCGATTGCCGGGGTGGTTGGCGTTGCCAAAAAATGTAAATTAGTTGATGAAGTCATTGTCGTTGATGACCATTCATTCGACAACACCGTGAACTTGGCCAAAAAAGCGGGTGCCAGCGTCATCATGAGCACGAAAATCGGCAAAGGCGCGTCAATGCTTGACGGGCTTTTGGTGGCCACAAACGATATTATTGTATTCATTGACGCAGATATTGAAAATTATGGGTATAATTTAATTGATATGTTGGTAAAGCCGATAATAGAAGAAGACTACGACTTTGTAAAAAGCACATTTGAAAGGCAGGCCGGACGCGTAACAGAACTGGCAGCCAAGCCGCTGTTGAGTTTGTTATTCCCTCAGGCGCTTGTTTTTTCCCAACCGCTCAGCGGTATGATTGCTGGCAAGAGGAGTTTTTTGGAAAAAGTTAAATTTGAAAGCGATTATGGTGTTGATATCGGTATTCTTCTGGATATGATAAGTTTGGGCGCCAAAATTAAAGAAGTTAATATTGGAAGAATAGAAAATAAAATGAAGCAATGGCAGCAATTGGCTCCCATGGCCAGAGAAGTGTCCAAAGCGATATTGAAAAGGGCCAGGCTAAGTCCGGATTTCAACCTTGATACGCTGCAGACCACAACCATGATATTAGACCAAATGGACATGGCGGTAAAAGAAAGCCTCATTGGATTAAAGAAAATGTTTGTCTTTGATATGGACAACACCCTTCTTAAGGGGCGCTATATTTACCATGTGGCCGAAAGATTCAATTTTCGCAAAGAATTACTGGATATTATCAATAACAATCAGGAAAATTATTTAATCACAAAACTTATTGCTAAGTTGCTCAGGGGGTTAAATTTTGCTCAGCTGATCGCTGCCGCCGATGAAATGGAGATTGTACAGGATGCTGCGGATGTAATCGCGGAACTGAAAAAAAGAGAATATATCGTGGGGATAATTTCGGATAGTTATAATTTTGTTGCTGCGCATATTGCCAACAAAATCGGCGCTCATTTCAGTATCGCCAACGAGCTGGAATTTTCTGAATCCAAGGCTACAGGAGAAGTTAAGGTTCTGTCCTATTTTATAAAGACCCAGCAAAGTAAGTGCAATCATAATTTTTGTAAAAGTAATGCGCTGGTCCATTTGTCTCAAAAATACAATATACCTTTGGCCAATATTATCGCGATTGGTGATAGTGAGAATGATATTTGTATGATAAAATATTCAGGTATCGGTGTGGCGTTTTGTTCGGAAAATAAAGTTTTGAACTCTATGGCGGACAAGGTCATCACGGAAAAGAAATTTGCGCCTGTGCTCGAATTTGCGAAGTAGGAAGTTGAAAGATTTAGATCGGGAAGCGGAAGAAGTCTTTTATAAACATGGAAAATTATGAGCCGGTTGAGAAACAGCTTTTCATTACTGGTGCTATACGTACTGATTGCTCCCTTAGATGGTTTTGCTGCCGGGTATGCGCCAGTTTCCACATCCGGTGAAATCGGTTCAATACTACCTCTATGGGCGGCATTACCTTTTGCTGGCATTTTACTCTCTATCGCTTTGATGCCATTGGCCGCTCCTCGTTTTTGGCACCGTCATTTTCCTGAAGTGGCCGCTTTTTGGGCATTGGTTTTTGCGGTACCGTTTGTCTATTTTTTCCGGGAAGTAGCTGTTCATGAAATAGCGCATATAATTGTTATTGATTATATTCCTTTTATTCTTTTGTTATGGGCCTTGTTCACTGTAGCGGGGGGTATTTACATCAAAGGCACATTGAGAGGCACACCGGCGGTAAACACAATTATCTTGCTGATAGGGACAGCCCTGGCATCAGTAATAGGAACTACCGGGGCGTCTATGCTTTTAATCCGCCCAATTTTGCGGTCAAATGCTTGGCGCGTTCATAAAGCGCACACGATAGTTTTCTTTATTTTTCTGATCAGTAACATCGGTGGTGCGCTGACACCGTTGGGCGATCCGCCTTTGTTTCTTGGCTTTTTGCACGGTGTTCCTTTTTTCTGGACTCTGCATATTCTTCCAGAAATGGCATTTGCTAGCAGTGTTTTGCTCGTTCTGTATTTTGTAGCCGATACTTATTATTTCAAAAAAGAAATTCCTGCAGCTGTTTCTGAAATCGAACCCACACCTTTAAAAATAGAAGGGAGTCGGAATTTTATTTTTTTGGCGGGCATTATTGCCGCTGTTTTGTTTAGCGGAACAGTCAAACTGGGCGAAGTTGATATTTTTGGCATCCATCAGACAATAGAGAATTTAATTAGAGACGGTTTGTTAATTATTATGGGATTACTTTCTCTGTCGCTGACATCCAGCGAAACTCGTAAAAGAAATGAGTTCGGATGGGCACCGATTTTGGAAGTGGCTTATCTGTTTGCCGGCATCTTTATTACGATCATCCCAGCACTGGCAATATTGAAAGCTGGTGAGCGCGGCGAATTGGCATGGCTTATAAAATTGGTAAACACGCCTGCCCATTATTTTTGGGCTGTTGGTTCGTTGTCCAGTTTTCTGGATAATGCCCCTACTTATCTGACTTTTTTCAACAGTGCTTTGGGTAAATTTTATCGTGGCATGCCTGAAGCCGAGGCAGTGGCCAGGTTGATTGTCGAGAAAATACCTTATCTGGCGGCAATTTCTGCGGGTGCGGTTTTCATGGGCGCAAACACTTATATCGGGAACGCGCCGAATTTCATGGTCAAGTCTATCGCCGAAGAGGCAGGGGTAAAAATGCCATCTTTTTTTGGGTATATGTTCAAATATTCAATACCCATTTTAGTTGTTTTATTCTTTATAATGACTTACGTGTTTTTCAAATGAAGCCTGAACACAGAAGCATAATTTTTGAGGCAAGCCATTTTTGTTGGTAACTAAAGGTATTGTAAAATCAATGGTTAGCTTGAAGACAGAAGACAGAGATTTGCAAAACCGGTAAAATCTGTTTTTTCTGATGCGGAAACTGTTTGTCGTCAAAGCATAAAATAAAAATTCCTTGAAGATACAGGGGAAACCATATATAGACGCGCTGAACAATTTATGGAAAAAAGTAATAGGAGCATGATAAATGGCGGTAACACTTCGAAAATCTTTAAAAATCATAGAAGATTATAAAACGGCGAATCCGCATTACACTGATCTTCTGGATATATTGGCGGATATTTTAATTTTGCGTGAGGAATACCGTAAAAACATGAAGGATTCCGTTTTTCACGTTGAAGAAAATTTGATCGCGCAAAAAATGGAAGGCGGCCTTCCCCTGGTTGATATAACCGGTAAAGAATACGATTTGTCGCGTCCCAAAAAATATTTTCAATCGCTTATTGTTATTGCGGAAAAAAGAATGCCTGAAGCGGCGCGTGAAATAACAAGCTTTATTGACAGCGGTGAATTCGACTGGGAAAAAGCAGTCAAAGCTTCTTTTGAACGCATTGATGAGTATGCCGGTGATGAATCCCGGACTGAAATTTTATCTTCTTCCGATGAGAGCCGTGATAATTTTGATTTGATAGATTTGTTTGCTGAGGAGAGTTTGAGGCCGGAATTGGAGTATATTGCCGAAAAATACGGCGCTGTCGTGGAAAAGACAGGTTGGGCTGAAGGCTACTGTCCGATTTGCGGCAAGGAACCGAAAATTGGAGAAATAAGAGCTGGTGAGGACGGCAAACGATATCTTTTCTGCCATCAGTGTGGTTTCAAATGGAATTTCCGCCGGATCAAATGCCCGTTTTGCGGTAACGATGAGCAACAGTCCCTGGCTTATTTTGCTGTGGAAGGAGAGGAACGCCACCGCGTAGATGTTTGCAATAAATGTCGCCGCTATATTAAAATTGTAGAATTACCCAAAGCGGAAGAAGAACCTAATCTGGATGTGGAGGATATTGCCACGCTGCATCTGGATATGATTGCTTATGATGAAGGATATGATTGATTTTAATTTCCCTGCCCCCTGGGAAAAAGGGCAGGGAAATTATTTAACCGGCCTTTATCGGGATTTTTATTCCTTTGGCCTGAACAGACTGGCTTTTCGGAATTTTAATGTCCATAACCCCGTTTTTAAAACTTGCTTCGGCTTTATTTACTTCGATTTCTGCAGTTAGAGGAATTACTCTGTGAAATGAACCGTAAGCTCGTTCCATATAATAATAGTTTTTATCTTTGTCTTCTCTTTCTTCTTTCTTTTCTCCTTTAATTGTGACAGAATCATTTGTCACAGTGACTTCCACATCTTTTTCCTCAACGCCGGGTAATTCCGCTCTAATGATGAATTCCTTATCATTTTCTTTCACGTCAACGGAAGGGCTAAAACCTTTCAAAACACTATCGTAAAATCTTCGCGGAGCTATGTCGAAACCACGGAAGAAGCTGTCAAATAAGTTGTTCATTTCTCGCTGCAGAGAATAGAAAGGATGCTCAATATCTTGTTCTCTGCCCGAACGCACTGCAGGCAACATATTTTTTATTTTCATAGGTTAGTTCCTCCTTTCTTATGGTGGTTGCTTTTATGCTGCCTTAATGGCAATTTTTTTTGGTTTAATTTTTTCCGCTTTTGGCAACTCCAGGCGCAAAACTCCCTGCTTTACCGTCGCGTTTATTTTTTCCCGGTCTATTTCATCGGACAAGGTAAAAGATCTTTCATAATCACCAACCTCATATTCCGAAAATATGAGGGTATGGTTTTTTAACATGCCGTCTTCCACCTTGCCAGTGATGGTCAAAATATTTTTTTCCAGTTCAACATCGACGGTGTTTTCATCGACGCCTGGCATGTCGGCAATCAGAAAAATAGAATCTTTCGTTTCGTAAATATCAACGCGTGGCACGAAGGTTTTTACATTGCGGATTTTTTCTGCTACCATTACATTTTCTGTTTTTTGTGAATCTTTTTCCGGCATAGATACTGGCCTCCTTTCTTACGCATTAATCTTGATTTTTTTCGGCAAGTCTTCCTTTTCCCTGGGTAGAACAATTGTTAAAACGCCTTTTTCATACCTAGCTTCGATGTCCTTTTGATTTACGCGGAAAGACAATTGTATGCTACGCTGAAAACTTCCCGGAATTCTTTCTTGCCTCAGATAGTTTTCTCCCTCTTTCAGGTCTTGCGTTTTTTTTATCCCGGAAAGCGTCAAGGTATTATCCGCAACGGATATATCGATATTTTCAGCGCTCATACCCGGCAGCTCGGCTGTTACCAATGCGACACCATTTTTTTCCCAAACATTTATTGCCGGGTAATCGATCGTCGTGCTTTCGCCAACGCTGGAAAATAGTCTGTTCATTTCCTGTTGCAGACGCAAGATTTCCGGAATACTGTCGCTAAATTTTCTCATTCTCCAAAAACTTGGCGCAAACATAAGTTTTCCTCCTTTCTTGATGGTGAATTACGATAAGCAGTTGCTATTATTATTTATTTTCCTCTTCTTATTTAGAAGATATTTATGAAATTTTTTTTGTCAAGGTCCGCCGGGAATGGTTTGTCGACGACTTATGGCATTTTTTCTTTTTCCCCCGATTTCACATGATGATAAAATATTTCTCAGTGCCCTTGACAGGTTAAATACCTGTAAATATATTAAGTTCGATTTGAAAGCGTGATTATTGGATGTAATTGCAGGTATCTATGCAAGATCATATAGTAAAAATATTTAAAGAAAGCGTACGTGTTAAGGAAGCTTTCTTGAATGAGAATTTGAATAAACTGGTGGAACTTATTGATGCCATCACCGCTGCTCTAAAAGCAGGAAATAAAATATTAATTTTCGGTAATGGAGGTTCCGCCGCCGACGCCCAGCATATTGCCGCGGAATTTGTCAATCGTTTTGTAATAGAACGACCTCCGTTACCGGCAATAGCATTGACGACTGATACGTCCATTATTACCAGTATAGGTAATGATTATGATTTTTCCGATATCTTCAGCAAACAGATCAGGGCTATAGGTCAGGCTGGCGATATAGCCTGGGGGATGAGCACCAGCGGCCATTCAAGCAATGTTCTCAAGGGATTGGAGATGGCCAAGAAAATGGGATTAGTGACCGTTGCTTTTACCGGTAAAGACGGGGGAACAATGGCCAAGATGGTTGACTTTTCCATTCATGCGTCGTCCTCAAGTACAGCACGCATCCAGGAAGCTCACATTACCGCCGGCCATGTTATTTGCGAACTTGTGGATATAAAGCTTTTTCAAAAGCCTGATTTAAAATAAAGGGATTTATGAGGTTGAGTTGAAAACGAAAAAAGAACAAACAGCGAAAAACAGCAAGCATGATGAAATGGTGTCGGAAATTGCCGATGTTCAAGCAGAAGAGCTTAAAACAAAATTGCAGGAGAAGGAAAAAGAGGCAGCAGACAATTATGACCGATATCTTCGCATAGCGGCAGAATTCGATAACTATAAAAAGAGAATGGCCAAGAGTAAGGCGGAAACAATCAAATACGCCAATGAAGAATTAATTAAAGATATTCTGCCGTTTATGGACAGCCTGGACAGGGCGATGGAGCACATCGGTTCGGAAGAGGTGGAAAAATTTAAGGAAGGTATCAAATTGATACAGGAACAACTTTTATGCTGTCTGAAAAAGCACGGTGTAGAAAAAATTGAAAGCACCGGAGTTGAGTTTGACCCGAATTATCATGAGGCGATGATGCAAATGCACAGTGACGAGCATGAAGAAAATCAGGTGATCAATGAAATCGCCACCGGTTATTTGCTCAACGGAAGATTGTTGAGACCTTCGAAAGTGTGTGTGTGCAAAAAAACCAACAAAGAAAGTAACGATATAAATGCTAAAGAAGCGGATAATGGAGAATAAGGAGGTAAAAAATGGGAAAGATTATTGGGATTGACTTAGGAACAACGAACTCTTGTGTGGCTGTTATGGAAGGAGGGGATCCGGTAGTTATTGCCAATCAAGAGGGAAACCGCACTACTCCGTCGATCATTGCCATAACGGAAAGTGGAGAGAGATTGGTGGGACAGGTGGCCAAAAGGCAGGCCGTAACCAATTCGGAAAATACGGTTTATGCCGTTAAAAGACTTATCGGCAGAAAATTTAACTCCAAGGAAGTCCAGTACGATGTTAAAATCAGTCCTTATAAAATAACGGAAGCATCCAACGGCGATGCGCAGGTAACAGTGCGGGGTAAAAATTATTCGCCCGCCGAAATATCCGCTATGATTTTGACCAAAATGAAACAAACGGCAGAGGATTATCTGGGCGAAAAAATAACGAACGCAGTAATTACCGTTCCGGCTTATTTTAATGATTCGCAGAGGCAGGCGACCAAAGATGCCGGCCGTATTGCCGGGTTGAATGTTATGCGCATTATTAATGAACCAACGGCGGCGGCGTTGGCTTACGGCCTGGATAAGAAAAAAGATGAAAAGATAGCCGTATTCGATCTTGGCGGCGGTACCTTCGATATCTCCATTCTGGAATTGGGTGACGGTGTTTTTGAAGTTAAATCCACCAACGGCGATACCCATCTTGGTGGCGAAGATTTTGACCAGCGCGTGATGGATTATCTTGTCGCCGAATTTAAAAAAGACCAGGGCATTGATTTAAGAAACGACAAGATGGCACTGCAGAGACTGAAAGAAGCGGCGGAAAAAGCCAAAATGGAACTTTCCACGGCTATGGAAACGGATATTAACCTGCCTTTTATTACCGCTGACGCCTCCGGTCCGAAGCATATGAATATCAAACTTACACGAGCCAAACTGGAATCGCTGGTGGAAGATCTGATTGAAAAAGTTGTTGGCCCCTGTCAGACCGCGCTCAAAGATGCAAATTTGTCCGCAAAAGATATTGATGAAGTCATTCTTGTGGGTGGCATGACCCGTATGCCGCGTGTGCAGCAGAAAGTCAAAGAGATTTTTGGCAAAGACCCGCATAAAGGAGTTAACCCGGACGAAGTGGTCGCTGTAGGCGCCGCCATTCAAGGCGGTGTTTTGGCCGGAGATGTTAAAGATGTTTTATTGCTTGACGTGACGCCGCTTTCGCTCGGTATTGAAACTCTGGGTGGCGTTATGACCAGGTTAATCGAAAAGAATACGACCATACCCACGAAAAAAAGCCAGATTTTTTCCACAGCGGCGGATAATCAGCCAGCCGTGAGCATCCATGTTTTACAAGGTGAGCGTCAGATGGCGGCGGACAACAGAACGCTGGGAAGATTTGAATTGGTGGGTATACCGCCCGCACCGCGCGGCGTGCCGCAAATTGAAGTGGCTTTTGATATTGATGCCAACGGCATCGTGCATGTTAGCGCGAAGGACCTGGGCACGGGAAAGGAACAGAGTATTAAGATTACCGCTTCCAGCGGTTTGACCGAAGAAGAAATTCAGAAGTTGGTGCGCGAAGCGGAGCAGCACGCGGAAGAAGACAAGCGGCGCAAAGAATTGATTGAAGCAAGAAATCAGGCTGATTCCATGATTTACAGCGTGGAAAAAAATATTAAGGAATTTGGTGATAAGATAGATGCGTCGGAAAAATCCAGAATTGAAGACACAATAAACAAAACCAAGAAAGCTATGGAGGGAGATGACATTCAAGCGATCAAAAAAGCGCAGGATGAACTAATGAGCGCTTCCCATAAACTGGCGGAAGCGATGTATGCAAAAACCGCCGGCGGGCCTGGCGGACCGTCCGGGGGAGAAGGCGCACAACAGCAGACCGGCGCGGAACAGGCTTCCGGGAAAAAAGATGATGATGTCGTCGATGCAGATTTTGAAGAAGTAAAGTAATCGATATTTGCCAAAAAGCCCGGAATAATTTAAATTGTTTCGGGCTTTTTTGTGTCGACCGGGGATTGGAAATGATATAAAATAAATTATAAAATGATTAAGAGAAAGATTTTGCTGATGCGAAACAAAATAGTAGCCTCTCATTTTATTTTTTTGCTGATTTTTATCTTTGCGATAACCGCCGTCGCCAGCGGAAGAAAGCCGGATGCTGTCAAGGAATCCGGATGCTCGTTTGTCGTGCTGAAAAATGCGGATTTTTTCCCCGCGCTGCTCAAAGCAATTGATGAGGCGCGGGAGGAAATATTTATATCCATGTTTTCTTTTCGTGTCGGCATACATGAAACCAGTTATCCTGACCGGATTTTGGCTAAATTATTCTCTGCCGTGAAAAGAGGAGTAAAAGTCAAAGTTATTCTGGAAGATACAGGCAATCTCAACGATGATTTGAGCGTGCAAAACCGCAAGGCGAAAAAACTTCTCGAAGAAAGAGGCGCTGTTGTTTATATGGATTCTCCCAAAAAAATGACGCATACCAAACTCATTGTCATTGATCAGCGTGTGGTTATTCTGGGTAGTCATAATTTGACACAATCCGCCCTGAAGTATAATAATGAGATATCATTATTGATGGAAAATGATGTTTTGGCAAGAGAAGCACGCGATTACATATTGTCGATTATCGAGGAGGCAAAATGAAGAGGTTGGAAATATTTGCCAGAATAATTATTTTGCTGCTGATAGCGGTTATTGCCTGTTGCGCCAAGCCGAAAGTTGTTCGAGAGCCTATCATTGTGCCACCGGAAAAGATGGAAAAGCTACCGGAAGTCGATCGCCCCTTTCTTGTTCCTGAAGTTGACCGCTATGCGCTGGGGTGTGTTTTGCCTTTGTCCGGACCCTATGCAGAGCTGGGAAACAAAGCGCTGGATGCAATTTTACTTTCAGCAGGAATGTTTGATGAAAAAAACAAGTCCTTATGGAAGGTTATTGTACAAGATTCGCGCGGTTTGCCCCAAGAGACAAGAACAGCTATCGAACATTTGGCCAATACAAAAAATGTTATAGCAATTATCGCTGTTACCGGAACGGCAGAGGCCCTTGAGGCTGCACGTGAAGCGGAAAAAGCGAGAGTGCCCCTGATTTTAATCACTTCAAAAGAAGGGGTATCACTTGGCAGTGAATATGTTTTCCAGCATTTTTTGACGCCGACACAACAAGTTCGAGCTGTGGTATCTTATGCAATCAACGATATGAATTGCGCAATTTTTTCAGCTTTGTATCCCGATGACGATTATGGTCAAGAGATGATAAAAATATTCCGGGAAGAAGTGGCGCGCCTGGGAGGCAAGGTGGAAAGAGTAATTCCTTATGGGAAGAAGCAGACCGATTTTACAAGCGAAATCAATAAACTGACTAACAATCAGGTAGCTGTGGCAAAAAAAAGTGCGGCAAAAAAAACGGAGGTTCCCAAAAGGATAGAAGTCAATTTTGAAGCGCTTTTCATTCCGGATTCTTATCGTCGAGTCCAGTTGATCGCATCTCAACTGGCTTTTTATGACGTGAGAGGTGTGAAATTATTGGGAACGAGCTTGTGGAATTCTCCTTATTTGCTCAAAAAAGGAGCGCAATATCTTGAAGGAGCGGTTTTTGTTGACAGCTTTTTCCCATATGCTTTTTACCGGGAAACGAATGATTTTATAGATATTTATTACACGGCGTACGGTCGTGATCCGGAAAACATTGAAGCACTTGCCTATGATACCGCGGGGATTATCTTCAATACTATAGAAACAAAAGGCATTCAGACGCGCCAAGAACTGGTGAGCTCTTTAATGGGAACGGAGAACTATCATGGCGCTACAGGCACTGTTTCTTTTGGTTATGACCGTGTTGCTCATAAAACCCCTTTTATTTTGCAAATAAAAAACGGAAAACTCGAGCAGATGAAATAGAGCAACAGATTGCAAAAAATAGGTTGCGAAAAAGATGTTTTTGTTGACCAATGATGATGGAATTTATGCCAAAGGATTGAGTGCTCTTTATGAAGAGCTTTCTCATGATGCGGAATGTTTAATTGTCGCGCCGGAAATAGAGCAAAGCGCTGTCGGTCACGCGGTGACGATTTTTCGTCCCCTGATGGTGCGTCGTGCGACAAAAAACAATAATTTTTTGGGTTATGCCGTATACGGCACACCGGCGGATTGCGTCAAAATAGGAGTTAAAGAACTGGCCCAAAAACCGGTGGGACTGGTTATTTCCGGGATCAACCGAGGCTCAAATGCTGGTATTAACATTATTTATTCCGGGACTGTTTCCGCAGCCACGGAGGCGGCCATTATGGGCATTCCTTCCTTGGCTATTTCCCTTGATACGCACAAAGAAGCTGATTTTACCTATGCGGCAAAGTTTGCCCGAAAAATGGTTAAGCTCATTTTGGAGAATCCGATACTGCGGGGCAGCGCCATCAACGTTAATGTTCCCTGTCTGCCTGCCGAAGAAATCAAAGGGGTAGTCGTCGTTAAACAGGGAAAGGACAACATTATTGAAGCGTTTGAAAAACGAGTGGATCCGAGAGAAAATATCTATTACTGGGTTTCCGGTGAGTATAAATCTACAGCGGAAAAAACAGCTACGGATGTTAATGCCTTAGCTTCAGGTTTTATCACCATCACCCCGATTCAATATGATTTGACAAGATATGACTTGCTGGATTACTTGCAAAAAACTGTTTCTCAGAGTCATTTGTGCAAAGTTTAAAGGAAATCAGCGCGTCAACAATACGGGGATGGGACTTTTCTGGATAACCTGAGAAGTTGTGCTGCCTAAAATCAGCGAGCGAAGACGGTTGTGACCGAATGCTCCCATGACCATCAATTCTACGGAGCCCTCTTTGATGTAGTTAAGAATTTCCTCCGTTTCTTTTCCCTGTAAAAGAATTATTGCGCAATCGGCGGAATGGTTTTCCAGCATATCTTCCACTTCGTTAGCCAATGCTGCTGACTTTTGTGAATCGGATGAAATAATAACCGCGGTCAGAGGCCATGCCGTGTTTTCTGATAAATCAAGAGAAAGTTTAAGCGCTTTTTTTGCCGGATCGCTTCCGTCGTAAGCGACTCCCATGCTTTCTATTTCCAAAAAATTTTCGGGTGTAATCATTACGGGCTTACCGGAATTGCGGACGACGGCTTCGGCTACCGAGCCGAGAAGCCCGCCTTCCTTAAGATGAAAGTGCTCTCCTTTTTTCGCCATGACAATCAGATCGGCGTTTTGTCCCTCTTCGATGATTACTTGGCTGATTTTTCCGATTGATTTTTTTGTTTCAGCCTTGATCCCTTCATGCCGGCAACGATGGCTAAAGTCTTTTAAAATAAAATCTGCTTTTTCGCTGAGAGAAGTTTCAATAGCCTCGAAGTATCCGTCGTACGGAGGCATACCGACAGAGCCGGAAATATCGGTCAATACGGGACCCTGAATCAGGTTAACATCAACCACATGCACGCCGATTAAAGAGGCTTCCAGTATTCGGGCGATATAAATTCCATATTCTAGTGCCTTAAAGCTGTTTGTCGAGCCGTCGACTGGAATGAGGATTTTACTGATCATAACCCGCTTTCCTCTGATAGAGGTTAATTATTGATTTTATCAAAATTGGCCAGATCTTTCAGCAAATCCGCGATGTCTTTTTCCTCCCAAATGTTTTCTGGATTATCAGTATTTGTTTCCTCTGTTTCGCTTGTTTTGCCGTTGAAAGAAAAAAACTTTCCCACAAGATTTCCGTTTTGATAAACGGCGCGTTCTTTAATCTGTCCGTTTTTAAGATAAGCGATATATTCTCCGTGGCGCTTGTCATTTATAAAATGTCCTTTTTCTTTAATCTGACCGTTTTTGTAGTAACAAACATATTCGCCGTCGAACTTTCCGTTTTTAAAATTTTCTTCTGTCCTTAACTCACCGGTTTTATAATAACGCCGATAGCGGCCGTGGAGTTTACCCGTTTTGTAATTTTCTTCTTCTCGAATATGGCCGTTTTCATAATAAGAAATATAGGGACCGTCCATTTTATCATTGTGAAAGCAAGCTTGCTCTCTTATTTGCCCGTTGGGATAATAGCTAACGGCCTCACCGTGTTTTTTGCCACGAACAAAATGCAGACGCACCATTATTTGCCCGCTATTGTAATAAGAAGTATATTCTCCTTCCAGCTTTCCTCTCAGCACATATTTTTTTTCCTTTATGTTTCCGCTGGGGAAAAAAGATATTTTTTCTTGTGGCGTGGAAACTGGTTTATTCATGTGTGACACGAGCCGGACATTTTAAGGGTGCATTCTTCATTTAAAACACCAGAGACAGACAGTGGTTTTTTTATGGGCATTAAAATTTCGCTTGTCAAAATAATATTCGTCGGTTTTACTGTTTCTGTTCTTGCTTGTTATAAGCATTTTCCTTTGATGAATGATAATACTATTTAATCAATCCTTTATGAGAATGCAACAAAAAAACCATCACAGCAAGGTGCTTAATTTTTTACTAAAAAAGTTATTATTGTTTGACAGATGGATATTATTTCCTATAATAGCCGATAATTTTTATAATGGACTTAATCAATAATGATTTCTGATTTTGATATAACCAAGGTGGCTATTATCGGCCCCGGGCGCCTAGGAACTTCCTTTGCTTATAAACTCGGTCGTGATAAAAAACGGGTTAACCTTTATTATCACGATGCGGAGACCTGTAGGGCAATCAACCGGGACCATTTAAATCCCTTACATTTGACAAAAGATTTAGCTGAGCGTTTGAGCGGGCTGGATAATGTTCCTCGGCTGTCATCGAATGTTTATGCAACTAATGATCTGGAATACGTTGTAGAAAACAATGATTTCATTATATTGGCGGTAACAATGAATCGCCTGACCGAGCTTCTCAATTACTTAAAACCATTGATTGATAAAAAGGCCGGATACACCTGTCTGATTTCTCCAATCAAAGGACTGGTTTCCGACGAAATTCATAAGGAACTTGTCACGCCTTCGCAGATGATAAATTACAGTTTTGCCAATATCAGGCACAAGTATGAAATCGTGTGCATCGGCGGACCTTTTTTTGATATTGATTTGGCCTTGGGTAATCCCATTTGTCTTACCGTGGCCGGTAAAAAGAAAATAGCCAATATGGTGCGTGAGCATTTTCTTAAATTTAACCGTCGGGAGTTAAACACATATTATAATTTCGATATTGTGGGAGTCGAAGCGTGTGGGGCGCTGAAAAACATAGTCGCCAATATCAAGGGAGTAGCGGATTCTCTGGATTTGGGTCATTCTATACCGGGCACTATTTTCGCGCGTGCCGGCGTGGAGATTCGTTCTTTGTCCCGTATTCTTGGTGGCCATTTTCAGGCTTTTCACAGCCAGGCCGGTGTGGGTGATTTGTATGTAACAATGTCTTCCATTGTCAGCAAGAATTATCGTTATGGAAAATATTTTTATGAACTATATACCGGCAATCCCATCGAGACCAATTTACGCGTTCTGGAAAGGATTGACGGTATGCCGGAAGGCCCCAACACAATAAAAAATGTTCATAAGTATTTGGAAAAAAAGAATATGTATAGTCCGCTTTTTTCGTGCGCTTACCGACTGTTAAACGAACCAGCCGATAAAAATAAAATAAAAGATATGATTATTCATGCCTGCCAGTACGACAAAAGAACAAAGGAATACATCGGACCCTTGTCGAGGATTATGTACCGCCTTTTCCCCAATCACTGGTATCGCCGAGATAAAGAATTTTTCAGTTGATAACAAATTATGGAAAAAATAAGACTCGGTATAAGTAGCTGCTTGCTTGGCGAAAATGTGCGTTACGACGGCGGTCATAAGCTGGACAGGTTCATCAAAGATACTTTGGGACAGTATGTGGAATACGTTGCCGTTTGTCCGGAGGTTGAGTGTGGGCTGGATATTCCACGGGAGTCCATGCGCCTAGAAGGCGGGCCTGAAGCGCCGCGGCTTGTGACCACGCGTAGCAAAATTGATTTGACTCTGCGCATGATGAGGTGGGCACAAAAACGCGTTGTGGAGTTGGAAAAAGAAGACCTTTGCGGTTTTATTTTTAAAAGTGATTCACCCAGCAGCGGGATGGAAAGAGTAAAAATATATGGTGAAAATAAAATGCCGGTAAAAAAAGGTGTGGGCATTTTTGCCGGAATTTTCATGAAACATTTTCCTCTGTTGCCCGTGGAAGACGAAGGTCGGCTTCATGATCCAGCGTTGAGAGAAAATTTCATTGAAAGAGTCTTTGCCTTAAGACGATGGCGTGAATCAAGGAAAGAAAAAGGCGGCGAAGAAGCGTTGATAGATTTTCATACCAGTCATAAATTCTTGATTCTTGCGCACAGCCCCAGACATTATCAACTTATGGGAAAACTTGTCGCAAATCAAAGGAGCATGCCTCGGGAAGAATTGCTGGACAAGTACCAGGTTTTGTTGTTGGAATACCTTTCGCTGAAAGGGACGCCTAAAAAGCACGTTAATGTATTGCAACATATGCTGGGATATTTCAAAAAGCAATTGACTGCTGATGAAAAAACAGAACTTCTAGAAATAATTGGTGATTACCAGAGAGGTTATATCCCGCTGATTGTTCCTGTCTCTCTGCTGCGTCATTATGTCCGTAAATATGAACAGTCTTATCTTCAAAGGCAGGTATATTTGAATCCTCATCCTGTGGAGCTGAAACTGCGCAACCATGTTTAGCAAATAATTAACCTTGACAATTGTTTATTCGCTGTGATACGAACGCGCGTAAAAGATTAGTTTGGGCTGAATAAATGGTAACAACTTGTTTAAATATTTATTGGCGGTGGCAGATTGTAAATATCTGCCCATAAGCTCGAACAGTAAACGGGCATGGGCGGGGTAATCCTTCCCATGACTCCGGCGGTTAAAGTCAAGTGCCATGGGAAAGAATCCATGGCATTTTTTTTGGCAATGGCCTTGCCCAAGTAAGAGATGAACGCGCAGTAAAATATTTTAAAGGAGAGAGCATATGGAACAAATGAAAACATTTTTGGATGATAGCGAAATACCCCGGCAATGGTACAACATTATGGCGGATTTGCCCACCCCAATGAAGCCGCCTCTGCACCCCGGTACCGGTCAGCCGGTTACGCCTCAGGATCTTGCGGCAATTTTTCCCATGAATATCATTGAGCAAGAAGTTTCTACCCAGCGCTGGATCGATATTCCACCGGAAGTATTGCAAAAGTATTTGCTCTGGAGGCCATCTCCTCTTTATCGCGCACGCAATTTTGAAAAACTGCTAAACTGCCCGGTGCAGATTTATTACAAGCATGAAGGCGTGAGCCCTGCCGGGTCGCATAAGCCCAATGCCGCTGTTCCCATGGCTTATTATAATAAAGTAGCCGGAACCAAACGAATGACCACGGAAACGGGTGCCGGTCAGTGGGGTAGCGCTTTGGCTATGGCTTGCCAGATGTTTGGACTGGAATGCCGAATTTATATGGTAAAAATTAGTTATGAACAAAAACCTTACCGACGATTGATGATGAATACGTGGGGCGCGGAATGTATCCCCAGCCCCAGCAATCTGACGCAGGCCGGACGAAAAGTTTTAGCGGAGCATCCGGATTCTCCCGGTTCCTTGGGTATCGCCATCAGTGAAGCTATTGAAGATGCGGTGACCAGCCAAAATACGCATTACGGATTGGGCAGCGTGTTGAATCATGTTTTAATTTATCAGTCGATTATCGGTTTGGAAGCACAAAAACAAATGAAGAAACTAGGCATTTATCCCGATGTGGTTATGGGGTGTTGCGGTGGTGGAAGCAATTTTGGCGGAATAATAGCGCCGTTTGTCTGCGATAAGTTCAACGGCAAGCAGGTAAAAATCGTCGGAGCCGAACCCTCATCCTGCCCCAGCATGACCAAGGGACCATTTGCTTATGATTTCGGTGATTTGGCCAAAACCACACCTCTTTTGCCGATGTACACACTGGGCCATGACTATATTCCCGCGCCGATTCACGCCGGTGGTTTGCGTTATCATGGTATGGCGCCGATCATCAGTCACTTGGTTCGGGAGAAATTCATCGAGGCCAGGGCATACGATCAGCTGAAGACTTTTGACGCCGGGGTTAAATGGGCACGCGCGGAAGGTTTTATACCCGCACCGGAAACTAACCATGTGCTGGCGGCTGTCGTAGATGAAGCGATGCGTGCCAAAGAAGAAGGCAGGGAAAAAGTAATTCTCTTTAATTGGAGCGGCCACGGCTTGGTTGACCTGACTTCCTATGATGCTTACTTATCTGGAAAATTGGAAGCATACGAATTGCCGGACGAAGAGATTCAACGGGCATTGCAGGCAATCAAGGATTTCCCGAAACCCTAATAAAATCTGAAATATTGTGCTGGAAAAACCGTCAAGCAATAAAAGCCTTGACGGTTTTTCATTTTTTAGCCAATCTGGCTTTGATGAAACAGGAGATAATCAAAAAGCAAATACGCTGCCCGCATTTGGGGCATGAAATTGCTCTTTCTTATTGTTTGCGGGAATCCGGCAAATTGCCGTGCTCTCGTATCATAAACTGCTGGTCTGTTTATTTTGATATAGAAACATTTTTAAAAAAAGTATTGGGCGAAGAACAATGGCGGCAATTCATTAATGTTCACCCTAAAGATAAAGTAACCAGTTTGATTGAAATTATCGAAATGGCAAAAAGGGTAAAATGAAACATTTGGATTTATTCGGTTCTGATATATCAGCTGAGGCGAAATCTTCAGCGCCGCTTGCCGAAAGAATGAGACCGCAGAATATTTCCGAGTATGTCGGCCAGTCTCATCTTTTGGGAGAGGGTTGTTTACTCAGGCGCGCCATCGAAGAAGACAATCTGTTTTCCATGATTTTCTGGGGGCCTCCCGGTTCGGGAAAAACCACCTTGGCTAAAGTTCTGGCCAATGAAACTAAATCAAAATTTATCAGTTTTTCTGCCGTGCTGTCCGGGGTGAAAGAGATTCGCACAGTCATCGACGAAGCCAGCCAATTACAGAGAGAAAAAAATAAAAAAACAATTCTTTTTGTGGATGAAATCCATCGTTTTAACAAAGCGCAGCAGGATGCGTTTTTGCCACACGTGGAAAACGGTTTGATTACCTTGATTGGAGCCACCACGGAAAACCCTTCTTTTGAAGTTATCGCTCCTCTCTTATCACGCACCAGGGTTTTGATTTTGAGACCTTTTGCTGAAGAAGAACTTATGGATATTGTTGAACGAGCCCTCAAAGATGAAAAGAGAGGACTGGGAAAACATTCTATGCAAGTAGATAAAGAAGTTCTTCGTTATATTGTTCGGCTGGCCGATGGGGATGCGCGCAACGCCTTGAACAATCTGGAGGCAATCTTCTCGATGATACGAAATTTACCGGAAAAAGATAGAATTATTACTCTGGACTATGCCCATGAGGCTTTACAAAAGAAGGCGCTTCTGTATGACAAGAACGGGGAAGAACATTATAATCTTATCTCTGCATTCCATAAAAGTCTGCGTGGCAGCGATCCCGATGCCGCTTTGTACTGGCTGGGAAGGATGTTGCTTGCCGGAGAAGACCCTCTTTATATTGCTCGGCGTATGATCCGCTTTGCTTCGGAAGATGTTGGGTTGGCCGATCCACAAGCGCTTGCTGTTTGTGTCGCCGCTCAACAGGCTTTTCATTTTATTGGTTTTCCGGAAGGAGAGCTGGCTCTGGCCCAGGCTGCTGTTTATTTAGCCACAGCTCCTAAAAGCAACGCGCTTTATGCGGGTTTTAGAAAAGTTAAGGAAGAAATAGGGCAAACGGGATATCTGCCGGTACCGTTGCACATTCGCAACGCCCCTACAAAATTAATGAAAGAGCTTGATTATGGCAAGGATTACAAATATGCTCATGATCACCCTGGAGCTTATATCGCTCAGGAATACTTGCCGGAAAAATTACGGGAAAAGACTTTTTATTCGCCGAAAGGCATGGGATTTGAAAAGATAATAAAAGATAGAATTGCGCTGTGGAAAAAGATGAAAAAACAAAGCGATGGCGACAATACATGATTTGCGTGGGGCCAAAAAGAAAGGAAGGCTCTTTTGGAGCCTTCCTAGGAGTGAAGAGAGAAGGTTTAATACCTTCTAGGTTAATCTGCTGCCGGCTAGTTATGCCCGTTATTTTAGTCGACAATATTATTAATTCTACCTTAGTTTAAGCATTTATCGTGCCGAAATCGCTTTTATTATGCTAAATATTTGTAATAATAGGCAAATAATTTAAAAGACATGTTTTTTACATGGATTTATCCATTAATATTCACGGCAATAATTGTCGATTCACAGACCATTTATCTATAAAAAATATAGTTAAAACAATTGTTTATATTTTAGATGCGGAAATTAGTTCTGTTGCGACAAAAATGTCGAATTTTAAGGATTTAAAGTTGACTTTTCTTTTCAATAGCTTAAGATGATTGGCAAAAATAAATATAATATCCAGGGATAAAAATGCGCTTTTTGGGGGATAAAGGAATAACAGTTAAGCGGAAAGCACGAGAGCAGAAGGATACATTTCTTCAACCCTTGGCTGTGGGGATAGTAAGTGCTATTTTGGTGACTTTGATATTAGTTATGGGTTTCCTTGATATCAGAAGGAGTGAAACTAACCTTGTAGGCTTTTTGGAAGATCAAGCTTTAAGCACGATTAGTGTGTTACAGAGACTGACGGAAGAAAATTTAAGAAGTATAATTTCTCCGCCGGAGAAAAGACCATCGGGTTTAAAAACGGCTAGTCAGGAAGAAGCGGCTTATTCCAAAAGGTGGGTGCTGGAGGCAATAACGGATTTATGCCGTAAAGTGGATGAACAATGGAGGAAGGGTAAGGTAAACGATGATTATCTCAAACAGTTCGCTGCCGAAAATAATTTTTGGTACCTGGCTGTATTAGATCGTAACGGGAATGCGGTTTACCAAAGCGGCCCATTGCGTACGGATATGCTGGAAGTCAGAGAGTTGAGAATGGGCGGCCGTAAGTTAACTCCTCTGGAAATAATGGAAAAAATTCGCGCCAAACATGGAATAGGCTTTGTTGTTTTGCAGCGAAAAGATAATAGCGGTATGGTCATTGTAAGCCTGGATAAAGAAGGTTTGATCTACTGGAGTCTTAAAGTAGCAGTAGAAAAAGGGATAAAGAAAATAGGTGAAGGCCATGGTATCGTTTATATGCAGATTATCAATGACCAGAAAAAAATTCTCAGCAGTGTCGGTCAGCCTACGCATGTTTTTAAAAACGGTGATTTTAATTATAAAGATATTTTGACGGGTAAGATAAAAATCGCCAGCAAAAAAGTTGATTCCGGAAACAGTAAAATTTTGGACTTAGCTGCTCCTTTATTTTTGGATAAAAAGGTCGTCGGTATTGTCCGGATGGGTCTTGACCGCGGCTCGATGGATAAAATCATTGCCGAAAACAAACAAAATATTTTTGTTTTCATGTTTCTGGTCGTTGTTATCGCACTGCTATCCATGTGGCTTCTTTACTATGACCAGAATCGTCATTTATCCGGCATTATTGAAATAGAAAGGCGCCTGGAAAAAGCCGAGAGACTTTCCTCACTGGGGCAACTGGCAGCAGGTGTGGCGCATGAAATCCGCAATCCGTTGAATGCGATTAGCATAGCTGCGCAGCGACTGAAGAAGGATTTTGTTCCTGCCGATTCAAGTAAGGCGGAGGATTTTCGTAATTTATCCGGAATTATTAGAGACGAGATCAGACGTTTGAATGGAATAATAGAAGAATTTTTGTCTTTTTCCAAAAGCCGCAGATTGGAGTTGCGGGATTTTTCAGTGACAGAAATTCTACAGAAAATAGTCAGTCTTATCCGTGAAGAAGCGCAGGGACGTGGCATTGTAATTGAGACCAAATGGCTCCATTCTCCCGCGGTGATCCCGTTGGACATTAATAAAATTCAGCAGGCCTTTTTAAATTTAATCAAAAACGCCATGGAATCAATGCCTGGGGAAGGAAAAATCTCTATTACGGTCGATAAGGAAGGGAAAAATTATATTGTTGTCAGTATTACTGATACTGGTTGTGGTATGACAACGGAGGAAATAGAAAAGATTTTCAGTCCCGAATACACAACCAAGGAAAAAGGGGTCGGTTTAGGTGTTCCTTTAGCCAGCGAAATCATTCGCGGTCACGGCGGTGATATACGCGTAATCAGCCGCAAAGGCGAAGGAACAACTTTTGAGATTGTCTTGCCGCAGGAGAGATTCAACGAACGGTCGCCGAAAGAAAAAGGATAGAAATATGCAAAGATTGAGTATCCTGATAGTGGAAGATGGTCAATCCCAAAGAGAAATGTTGCGAGATTTTCTCATGGCCGAAGGTCATAGTGTGGCCGAAGCGGGAAATGGAGAAAAGGCAATAGAGAAAGTTCTGAATAATCACTTTGATTTGATTCTACTTGATTACAAAATGCCGGGCATGGATGGTTTGGAAGTGCTAAAGGAAATCAAACGCATCAATCCGGAAATAGATGTCGTTATTATTACCGCTTACGGTACTATTGAGACGGCGGTCGAGGCAATAAAAGTCGGAGCAATAGATTATATAACCAAGCCTGTGGAATTGGATGAATTACTGATTCTGGTTAATCGGGTAGCCGAAAGAAGGCAACTGATTAAAGAAAATGAGCTTTTACGGCAAGAACTGGGGAAAAAGGGCATTACTGCCGATAAAATTGTATATAAAAGTCCCCTAATGGCGGAAGTAATCAACATGGCCGGTCGTGTGGCCGCCAGCCGCGCGTCTATTTTGATTCAGGGGGAAAGCGGTACAGGAAAAGAACTTCTGGCCCGATTGATTCATCAATTAAGCCTTCGGGCGAGTAAGCCGATTATTATTGTCAATTGTGTTGCTCTGCACGAAAATTTACTGGAAAGTGAATTGTTCGGGCATGAAAAAGGAGCATTTACCGGTGCCACGTCACGACGCATCGGCCGTTTTGAAGAAGCGGATGGTGGTACATTGTTTCTTGATGAGATAGGAGAGCTCACCCCCGCGGTGCAGGTTAAGCTTCTGCGCTTTTTGCAGGAGCGCGAATTCCAGCGTCTTGGCAGTAATCAGAATATAACTGTCGATGTGCGCGTAATCAGTGCCACCAACCGCGATTTGGAAAAGCAGGTTAAAGAAGGTAATTTTCGCGAAGACCTTTTTTACCGGCTAAAAGTTGTAACCATGCATCTCCCGCCGTTGCGAGACCGGAAAGAAGATTTACCTATTTTAATTGACCATTTTATTCAGCAATATGCCGTTGAAAATAAAAAGAACATCAAAGGTTTAACTGCCGAGGCGCGTGATCTCCTCTTGAAGTATAATTATCCGGGGAACGTGCGTGAGCTCGCCAATATTTTGGAGAGAGCGGTGGTTATTGCACGCGATGAATATATTACGATTGATGACTTGCCTTTTAAGCCCTCTTCGTTTGCTGATCATGGAAAAAAACCGTTTGGTCTTTTAAAAGAGTCTGTGGAAGAATTAGAAAAGAAATTGATTGCCGAAGCCATGAAAAAGGCGCAGGATAACCAGACAAAAGCCGCAGAAATACTGGGCATGTCTGAGCGGATGCTGCGTTACAAACTTAAAAAGTATTCTTCAAAGGATTAACAAAATTTTTTTAACTGCTTGATTGATTGCTATTTTGTAAATCTTTTTTTCATTTCAGTAAGAATTGAATAGTGTTTTCTTTCTTCCTTTATTATTTGTTCTATGGCGTTATGTTGCGCAGAAGGCACCAATTGTTTAATTTCATGGTAATAAAGGATTGAATCCAACTCGCGTCTGATGGCAAAATCGAAAGCGGCAATTGTGTCTGTTACTTTTGTCAGTTCTTTATCCATCGCTTCTTTTGTGAAAATTATATTATTGTCTACATAGGAGCGCAAATAAGCGCTGTATTCTCCTTCGTAGCTTTCCGGAGTATTGGCTTTTTCCATTTTGGCGAACATGTTTTCGAAAATCTTTTTGTGCTTTATTTCTTCCTGAGCTAAATGGGCAAAAAGTTCTTTTGCTTCTTGCTGTTTAGTTATTTGCTCGGCAAATTTATAAAAATTAACGCCGTTTTCTTCAATCCTGATAGCTACTTCCACGATGTCGCTTGCTGCAAAAACTCCCATATAAATACCTCCTCTTTTTCAAATTCTTATGAAGTGTTGAACACATTTTTTGAACTAATGCAACGATTTTGCTTTCTTATCGGCAAGTTTTTTATCAGTCTGTTGATTTATCTGCATGATCGGATATTTAGCGTGCTTTATTTCTTACGCTGATCATGACGCGTGTTGTTGTCGGTTTTCCTTCGGGAAAATAGGCGCCGGTGGGCAACACGATTTTTGTGTCGATTGTGCTGGCGGAGGATATTTTCTTCAAGTCTATAGGTTCTGTCTCGATTTTAATTTTTTGAGGATTGATGCGGGAATCATAAAGTATATCGATTTTAGAGGGGACGGCCGATATTTTTTGTAGAATGAGATTCTTGGGCAAAGAATTATTTGTGACGATTTTTAGAGGGAAAGTTCCGGCAATGAGCCGTGTTGCGTAAATGTATATTTTTTCCGGTTTTATTTCTGTAATCGATAAGTTGGAAGGCACATTGACCATGTCTTTGGAAAGGATAATTTCTTGTTTTGTTTTAGAGACGGTCGACAGATCCAGCGATAATTTAAGAAAGCGTTCGTCTAACAGATAAAACGCCTGCTGTGGTCCCTGGAGAATCACTTTTACTTCAGTCAGACGCGGTTCGTCGATGTGCCAATGTAGCGGCACATTGCGATATTCTATGGGTATGATGAAATTGCGGCGCACAATTTCTTTCTGGTAACCGAAGGCAAACCATAAAAGGCAAGCTAAAATCAGGGAGATAATTTTTTCTTTTGAATTTTCTTTAAGCCAAGTAATTGCCGGATGTCTTTTTTTCGCGGGAATTTCACGGGCATAAAAATTATCCAATTCGTTGTGGAGGACAGATGCGTTGTTTATCTTTGTTAAATTGTTCTGATGAGCGACAGATATATTTCCGGTTTCTTCGGAAACGACGATACACAGAGCGTCAGAACGTTCCGCCAGTCCGAGTGCCGCGGTGTGACGCAGCCCTATGGTTCCGTATTTTGCCGTGTTGGAGGACAGAGGCAAATGACATCCAAACATTTTAACGCGGTCGCCTTTGATAAGCACTGCGCCGTCGTGCCCCTCGGAATAAGGATCAAAAATGCTTTCCAGTAAAGGTTCACTGAGCAGGCCGTCGAGCGCTGTTCCGCCATTCAAGTGCCTGTCCAGGCGGTCTTCTCCCTGCAGAACAATTAAAGCGCCTATTTTTTTTTTGGCCAGATTTGCGACGGTATGTGTGATTATTTCCGAAGCTTTTTCTAGCGGGGAAAGAGGCCGAACTTTTTTTCTAAGATTGCCCAGCAAGGCCAGTTTTTCAAAGAGGTTGCGTAAATCTTCCTGAAAAATTACTACGAGCACAAACAAGACGATAGCAAAGAAAGATTGAAGCACGATAGTGGTAAGATAAAGTTGCAGGAAACGGGCGGCTATATAGACGCCTCCCAGGAGGATAATGCCAATGAGAACAAAGCGCGAAGCCCTGGTTTTAAACCAAGAGAAAAAGGCAAAAATCATAATAGCAATGATCACGATATCCAGGATGTCTTGTACTCTTATGGTTTTTATGGCGGACAGTGCGGCATTGATTAAATCCATGCGGTGTTCCCTTTGCCTTTAGTCGATTTAACTATAAAAAAACTTATACAGAAAAAGCTTTTCATATGTCAAGCGGGATTGCAAACTTGCAAATATGGCAGCAAGCATTACATAGACCATTTTTGTTTGACAGGTTGGTTTCTATTACCTATACTCATCTGGCATTAAAAATGATACGCAGGAAAGAGAGGTTATAACAATATGGATGAAAGAATGGTAAAAAGTATGAGAGATGGAGTCAAGAAAATACCGACACCTATATTAATTGCGGTGGTAGTGGTCTTGGTTTTCCTTTTCGCTAAGCCATGGGTTGAGGTAGGACCGGGGCAAAGAGGCGTGGTGCTTAATTTTGGAGCTGTGCAAGACAATGTTTTAGGTGAGGGGCTGCATTTTCGTATACCAGTGGTGCAGGAAGTTATTCTTCTGGATGTTAGGGTACAAAAGGTTGTGACCGACACAATTGCCGCATCATCCGATTTGCAGGATGTCACATCTTCTATCGCCCTTAATTATCATTTGATTCCCGACAAAGCGAATATCGTTTACCAGACTATTGGAATATCTTACCGGGAGCGGATTATAGATCCCGCAATTCTTGAGGTGGTAAAAGCTGTTTCCGCAAGATATTCAGCCGAAGAGCTCATTACTAAAAGGCCGCAGGTCAGTGAAGCAATGCGGACGTCTTTAATGGAAAGGCTCGAAAGATATAATATAGAGGTTGACGCTTTTTCTATTGTCGCTTTCAGCTTTTCCAAGGTATTTACGGAAGCGATTGAAGCAAAGCAAACAGCCGAGCAGCTTGCCCTCAAAGCAAAAAGAGATTTGGAAAGGGTAAAAATTGAGGCGGAACAGAAAGTAACGGCGGCGAAAGCGGAAGCGGAGTCTCTGAGGCTGCAAAGAGCAAATATTTCCCCCGATCTTATAGAGCTGCGCAAAATCGAGGCAAATCTTAAAGCAATTGAAAAATGGGATGGTATCCTGCCGCAGGTTGTGGGCACGGGAGGCGTGCCGCTGATTGGATTGGGAGACATGAAAAAGAAATAATGGATATTTTCCCACAACCGGAGTATCCAGTATTCTTATACAGGATAGTTATCAGCAGGTCAAAAAAAAAGTTGACATCGGTATTTTGAGTTGCTATAAGTAAAAACATTAATTGTGGGTAAACAGTATGAAAAAAGCAGGCATAAAATTATCGCTTAATAACTGGTGGTGGAGCCTCACAGGGAGGATTTTCCACCGCTGATCAAGTCTAATTAAAAAGCAAAGCCGTGGAGAACCTCTGGGGTCTTCACGGCTTTTTTGTTTGTGACCACATAAGCAAAGGCCGTGATAAAAATATCGCGGCCTTTTTTATTTTAAGGAGAAATGCATGTATCAGCTGTCATTTGCCGAATTTAAAAAGTTAGCCGGGCAGGGTAATCTGGTTCCCGTCTGCCGGGAAATACTAGCCGACGTGGAAACTCCCGTCTCGGTCTTAATGAAACTGCAAAATGAAAAATACGTTTATCTTTTAGAAAGCGTGGAAGGCGGGGAAAAATGGGGCCGATATTCGTTTCTGGGGGTTGGTGCCGGGATTCTCTTCCGGGTCAGCGCGGATAAAGTTATCGTCGAAGAAGGGAAAGGAATTACTTCCCGCGAGCATAAGGGTAATCCTCTGAAAGTTCTGCGTGATTTAATGAGTCGTTACAAGCCGGTGACGTTACCCGGCCTGCCTCGTTTTTACGGCGGTGCGGTGGGTTTTTTGAGTTATGAAATGGTGCGCTACTTCGAAAAACTGCCGCAGAGAGTTACCGATGATTTGCGGATTGATGATGCTGTCTTTGTGATCAGCGATACCATTATGGTTTTTGACAACATTCGCCATACGATTAAAATAGTTTCCTGCGCCTACACGGAAGATGCGGATTCGTTAGAAGAAACCTACAGAGAGTCATGCCGGAAAATCGATACCATGATTGAGACGTTGTCTCTGCCCTCAACGCACGGAATTAATCCCGCCGCTCAAGGAAAAGAAATTTCCTTTGTCTCCAACATGACTCCTGAGGAATACAAAGATATCGTCTCCAAAGCCAAAAAATATATCACGGCAGGGGACATTATTCAGGTTGTTCTCAGTCAGAGATTTGAAACAGATTGCCAATCGTCTGCCGTCGATCTTTACCGCGGATTGCGTTACGTTAATCCTTCGCCTTATTTATTTTTTCTAAAACTTGATGACTTGGCTTTAATCGGTTCATCACCGGAAGTTATGGTGCGACTGGAGGGAGACACGATGGAACTGCGGCCGATCGCAGGCACCAGAAGAAGGGGGAAAACCCAGCAGGAGGACCGCGCTTTGGCTGATGAGCTTCTCTCCGATGAAAAGGAACGAGCGGAGCATGTTATGCTCGTTGATTTGGGCAGAAACGATTTAGGGCGCGTCGCTCAAACAGGCAGTGTGCAGGTAAATCAGTATATGGTGGTGGAGAAGTATTCTCACGTCATGCATCTGGTTTCGAATGTCCGCGCGCAACTTGCCAAAGGCAAAGACGCCTTTGATGTTTTAGTTGCGACCTTTCCCGCCGGCACACTTACCGGCGCGCCGAAAATACGCGCCATGGAAATCGTTGATGAACTGGAAAAAGTTAAGCGAGGACCCTATGGTGGTGCGGTCGGTTATTTCAGTTTCAGCGGTAACATGGATTTCTGCATCACCATCCGGACGATGGTTTTAAAAAACAACAAAATTTACGTTCAGGCCGGCGCCGGCATTGTTTACGATTCGGATCCGGAATTGGAACATCAGGAATCTCTGAACAAAGCGCAGGGCATGCTGCAGGCGGTGCGTATGGCGGCCGGCGGATTTGTTATCAATAATGGAAACGGAGGCAAATAAAATGATTTTGATGATTGATAACTACGATTCATTTACGTTCAATATCGTCCAGTATCTGCAACAGATGGGCGAGGATGTGCGTGTTTGTCGCAATGACCGGATAAAATCCCGCGACATAGAAAAAATGAAGCCGGCGGCGATTTTTATTTCACCGGGTCCCTGCTCGCCGCGCGAAGCGGGTATCAGCGTCGATATTATCCGTGATTTTTATCAAACCGTCCCCTTTATGGGTATTTGCCTGGGGCATCAGGCGATCGGTTACGCCTTTGGCGGTGATGTCGTGCGCGCCGAACGCATCATGCACGGCAAAACATCCCCGGTGATCAATGACGGGAAAACTATTTTCACGGGATTGCCCAATCCTTTTTCCGCGGGACGTTATCATTCCCTTGTCGTGAAGAAAGAAACTCTTCCCGAATGTCTGGAGGTAAGCGCGCGCACGGAAGAGGGGGAAATTATGGGTCTGCGGCACAAACAATTTCCGGTGGAGGGAATTCAGTTTCATCCGGAATCGGTGCTCACACCGCAGGGAAAAAGAATCATCAAGAATTTTTTAAAATATACCTGTCGAAAGGAGCGATTATCATGATTAAAGAAGCAATCGACAAGGCGGTAAAAAAACAGGATTTGCCCGAAGTGGAAATGATGCAGGCCATGGAAGAAATCATGGAAGGAGCGGCCACTCCCGCGCAGATTGGTGCGTTCATTACGGCGCTGAGAATGAAAGGTGAAACGGTAGAGGAAGTCACCGGCGCGGCGAGGATCATGCGACAAAAAGCGACGCGCATTAATGCCTGCGCGACGACGATTGTGGATACCTGCGGCACAGGTGGCGATTCCCTCAACACTTTCAATATATCGACTACCGCGGCGTTTGTCGTAGCGGCGGCGGGAATTGTTGTGGCTAAACACGGCAACCGCGCCGTTTCCAGCGGCTGCGGCAGCGCCGATGTTTTGGAAGCATTAGGTGTAAACATCAGCGCCGACCAGAATGTGGTGGAAGAATGCGTGCAGCAAATCGGCATCGGCTTTCTTTTCGCGCCAAAACTGCACGGCGCGATGAAATACGCTATCGGCCCGCGCCGTGAAATAGGCATCCGCACAATTTTCAACATGCTGGGGCCCTTGACCAATCCGGCAGGAGCCACCGCTCAGCTTTTGGGTGTCTATGACCCGAAGCTTACGGAAATGTTTGCCGACGTTTTGAAAAACATGGGGACGAAAAGGGCTTTTGTGGTGCACGGCATGGATGGGCTCGATGAGGTTACCTTATCGCGGGAAACACGCGTGGCGGAATTAAAGGACGGTATTGTCAAAACCTACAACATCAATCCGGTCGATTATTTTGGGAAAAATTATTCACTGGAAGATATTCGTGGCGGGGATCCGCAAAAAAACGCGCAGATTGCCCGTGATGTTCTTTCCGGCAAAAACGGCGCCTGCCGCAATGTTGTTTTACTCAACGCGGCGCTGGCAATTATCGCGGGAGAAAAAGCGAGCGATATCAAAGAAGGAATCAAAGTTGCATCAGAATGTATCGACAGCGGCGCGGCGGTGAAAAAACTGCAAGCGCTGATTGAACTTAGCAGCGCCTGAGAAAAAATGATTTTAGAAAAAATTATTGAAACGAAAAAAGAAGAAGTGGCAAGGCTGAAAAAATCCGTAAAAATATCGGATTTGGAAAAACAGATTTCCCTGCGTGGCGCCTGCCGTGATTTTCGTCAGGTGATAAACCGTGGGGCCTGTAATATTATTGCCGAGGTCAAATGCGCTTCACCCTCGCGCGGGAGGCTTTCGGAAAATTTTGATTACTTGCGCATTGCGCAGACGTTCGAGTACAACAATGCCGCGGCTGTTTCCGTGCTTACGGATGAAAAATATTTCTGCGGGCACAAGGATTATCTGACGCAGATAAAACAAAAAATATCACTTCCGGTTTTGCGCAAGGATTTTATTATCGATCCTTTTCAGCTTTACGAAACCAGAGCCATCGGTGCGGACGCGATTCTACTTATTGTGCTTATTTTGGGGAATAAACTTAAAGAATTTATCGCGCTGGCCGAAAGCCTCGGTTTGTCTGCGCTGATCGAAATTCACACGCCGGAAGAACTGGAAATCGCTTTAGCGGCGGACGCCGATATTATCGGCATTAACAACCGAAATCTGGATAACTTCATCACGGACATCAATACCAGCTGCTGGCTACGCCCGATGATACCGGAAGGAAAAATCGTCGTGGCGGAAAGCGGCATTCATACCAGAAAAGATATCGAATCGCTCCTGCAGGCGGGTATCAAAGCTTTTTTGATTGGTGAGGCTCTGATTACCGCGGCGGACATGGGTAAAAAATTGAAGGAATTCATGGGAGAAGGCAAGACGTGACGCAGGTAAAAATTTGCGGCATCACCAACGAAGAAGATGCGCTTTGCGCGGCGAATTTCGGAGCGGCGGCGCTGGGATTCATCTTTTATCCTCCGTCTCCACGTTATATCGAGCCGGAGAGGGCGCGGCTGATTATCACAAAATTGCCGACGTGTGTAGCGAAGGTGGGAGTGTTTGTCAATGAAAGCGCGGCAGAAATAAAAAGAATAATGAAATACTGCGGCCTGGATTTTATCCAGTTGCACGGCGATGAAACGGCAGATTTTTGCCGCAAGTTTCCGGCGACAAAAATAATCAAAGCAGTTTTTTTGCGCAGTGATGAAGATTTGGAAAAGGCCTGCGCTTACCAAGTCGCGGCGATTCTTGTGGATAATCGGAACAAAAATCTCTACGGAGGCACGGGCATGCCTACTGACTGGGAATTGGCACGATGCTTAAAGGACAGAAAGTCGCTCATACTTTCTGGAGGCCTGAATGAAAAAAATATCAGGCAAGCCGTGGAAGCAGTCGCGCCCAACGCTGTGGACATAAACAGCGGAGTGGAAATTACTCCCGGTAGGAAGGATAAGGAAAAAATGGCAAGCCTGATGAGGATTGTGGAAGAAACAGGATTGGACAGAGGCGGAAATATTTTTAATAAGAGGTAAATGATGAAAAAACTTCCTGATAAAAACGGCCATTTCGGTATTTTTGGCGGACGCTACGCCGCGGAGACATTAATGTCCGCGTTGCTCGATTTGGAAAAAGTATATCTTAAGGCCAGAGCCGACAGATCCTTTCAAAAGGAATTCGACTATTATCTACGTCAGTACGCCGGCCGTCCCACGCCGCTTTATTTTGCGCGCCGGTTGACCAAAGCCTTGAATGGCGCCAAAATCTACCTTAAGCGCGAAGATTTGAATCATACCGGTTCGCACAAAATCAATAATACCCTGGGGCAGGCGCTTCTGGCGCGTAAGATGGGCAAGAAAAAAGTTATTGCCGAGACCGGCGCGGGGCAGCATGGCGTCGCCACGGCGACAGTGGCGGCGCTTTTTGGCATGGAATGCAAAATATTCATGGGGGAAGAAGACATCCGCCGTCAGGCGCCCAATGTTTTCCGCATGAAAATACTGGGCGCGGAAGTGGTGCCGGTAAAAAGCGGCACGGCGACGCTTAAAGACGCGATGAATGAGGCCATGCGCTACTGGGTTTCCAGCGTGCGCGATACTTTCTATATTATCGGCACGACCGCCGGGCCTCATCCTTATCCCGTGATGGTGCGAAATTTCCAATCAGTTATCGGGCGGGAAACAAAAAGACAGATTAAAAAAGAAGCACGACGCAACCCCGATATATTGGTAGCCTGCGTGGGCGGTGGCAGCAACTCCCTGGGAATGTTTTATCCTTTTGTCGATGAAAAAAAGATAAAAATGTTCGGTGTGGAAGCCGCGGGTCATGGGTTGCATACCAGAGAACATTCCGCCAGCATCAATGCCGGCGCCGTGGGTGTTTTGCATGGCAATAAAACATATGTTCTGCAGGACGCGCATGGACAAGTGCGAGACGCTTATTCCATCGCCGCGGGACTCGATTATCCCGGCGTGGGCCCCGAGCACGCTTATTTTCACTCCAAAAAGAAAGTAAAATATGTGACTGTAACGGATAAAGAGGCGATAGACGCTTTTTCTTTTTTATCGCGACAGGAGGGAATCATTCCCGCCATGGAAAGCGCGCACGCGCTGGCTTACACCATGAAAATCGCGCCGAAGATGAGTAAGAATACAATAATAATTGTTTGCCTTTCCGGCCGCGGCGATAAAGACGCGCAGATAATCGCCGAAAGGGGAGATAGATAATGACGACGCGTATCGGAAAAAAATTCAATGAACTGCAAGCGCAAAAAGAAAAAGCGCTGATTATTTATCTGACCGCCGGCGATCCTTCGCTGGAAACGACAAAAAAATTGGTTTTAGCCCTGGAAAAAGCGGGCGCGGATATTTTAGAAATTGGAGTTCCCTTTTCGGATCCCACGGCGGACGGTCCCGTTATTCAGGAAGCGGCGCAGCGTTCTCTCAAAACGGGAACGACACTGGCGGGTGTACTGCAATTGATTGCCGAGCTAAGAAAGATATCGCAGATTCCGATTGTGCTTTTTGGTTACTTTAATCCTATTTTTGCATACGGAACAGAGAAGTTTGCCCGCGATGCCGCCCGCGCCGGTGTGGATGGCGTGCTGGTTGTGGATTTGCCTCCGGAAGAAGCGCCGGAATTGAAAAAACATACCGATGCGGCGGGCATTGATTTTATATCTCTGATTGCACCAACGACGGGGGCGCAGAGGGCGAAAAAGATTGCCGCCACCGCCACAGGGTTTCTGTACTATATTTCAATTACCGGTGTTACCGGAACGGCGGCGCCAAAACTTGGCGGCATTAAGGCGGACTTGAAAAAGATTCGTAAAATATCTTCACTGCCGATAGCTGTGGGATTTGGTATTTCCCGCCCAGAGCAGGCGCAGCAGATTGGGCGGCTGGCCGATGGCATTGTTGCCGGATCAGCTTTGGTTAAGCTTATTGCCGAAAACGGGGGCAAAGCTGAGCTTTTGAAAATCGTAAGCGATTACGCTGGTCGAATGAAGAAAGCAATAAAGTATATATGATATTCTTATCATCTTTCTTTTAAAAAATTAGAGTTGCCGGTTCTCAGTTTATTGTTCAGGTTATCGCAGCGGCTCGCCGTGATATTTTTTTTAACCGAGCGATGTGAAGGCGCAGCGTGACAGCTTTTTTCCTTTCGCCGGAATCCAGTGCCTGCAGACGCAGCTTTTTCAGCTCACGGATTTTGGCCTTAAGTTCGGGCTTGGTCATTTTGATTTTAACTTTATGTTTGTGTTTAGGCGCGGACACTTCATCTTTTATTCCTTTGGCCTGTTTGATAAAAGCGATGAGCTCTTCCTTTTTCATGTCGTGGATTGCCCGTTCATGAGGAAATTCCGTGGCGATTTCCTGCAATTTTTTAATGGTAAGTTTTTCCAGGGGCTGTTCTTCGTGTTGTTCTTTTTTCTTTTTTTCTTCCGTCATCGCGTCTACACCTCCTAAATTTATATATTTGGGATTGTAATGCGCAATTTTCGAAAATAATGATTGTTGAATTTATAACATAAAGGATTTGGAGCTTCAACCCTTTCTGGGTGGCGGCGCCTGCTTGCGGCCGCGCAACAAATGACGGATGGCTAAAAGCGGATGATTTTTCAGCATACGCGGGCCGGCATAGCGCATAACCAGGCGGATTTTATCGCGCATTTCCGGTTTGTAGCAATGAACCGGGCATTTTGCGCAGGTTGGTTTTTGTTCCTGGAAAGGGCATTTCTCCAGTCGCGCTTTGCCGTAGGCCAAAAGCTTGACACAGTCCGCACACAAATCATGTTTGACTGTGCCGTGCAAATCGTGACAGTAAAGGCCAAGCATCGCCTCAATGGTTTTATATTCTTTTCTGATAAATTTGTTTTTCATTTATTTTCCGGCTTGTTTATCCAGGCATAGTAACTGCCTGAGGTGTAAACAGAAGCCAACGGATTATGTCCGGTAACCCGGTCTTTTACGGCAAGAACGGTTGTGGGCGCTTCGGCATATTTGAAAAATAATGAATCGTGACCGACGCAAAGCCCCAGCAGGATATTGAATTGAGTTTTTTGCCTGTTGACAATCAGTGCCTGCGCGATGGGATTGCACATGGTTTCATGTTGCCCGATAAATATTTTTTCTTCTTCTTTTACGCCGATTTCCTCCTTGGTAACGCAACCAACCTTGCAGACTACCGATACCACTTCGAATCCATGTTTTTCCAATATTTCAGTTACCAGCAGTGCTTCCCTTGCCAAGCCGATACAAAATACGAGCCCCAGACGTTTATAACCCATTTTTTTCGCGAATTCGCAAATTTCCTGAATACGTGGCTTGACCGGATGCCTAGTATATGGTTTTTTATTCCTTCCGGCGTAACATTCACCTTCCTGAATAGAGGTTTGACGGGCGAATTCCTTGACTTCAGGAATTTTGTAAACGGCATTTGCTTCTGCTGTTTCTTTTTTTCCACTTGCTGTCGGACATCCTTTGGAAGCTTTGCCGCTTGGTGTCAGACAGATGCGATTTTCACGGCGCAGCGCGCAATGCGCGCAGTCGGATAAATTAATTTTCTTCATTGCCGGTCTTCCTTTTTTTAATTTTATTTAAATTTTTTTGATTATAAATTCACCAGATTGTTCTTGTCCATGTTTTATTTGTCATGAGTGACTTTACTCTTTGAATCGTTTCACTTGCTTCAGGCGAAAAACTGGTGTAATTACTGCTGCATGAGTAAATTTTCGGAAAAGGGTGAGGCGCCATATGGTAAGCAAAAAAAACTCTAAGCAAAAAGGCGCTTTTGCTGGAGATGAGCAAAACATCATATTAGACTCCATTGCTGACGGAGTTTTTACCGTTGACAAAGACTGGCGGATTAGTTCCTTTAATCGTGCCGCAGAGGAGATTACCGGAGTCTCGCGTAAGGATGCTGTGGGTCAACTTTGCAAGGATGTTTTAAAAGCTGATATTTGCGAAAGGAACTGCTGTCTACGGGCAACCATGAGAACCGGCAAGCCTATCGTGAATAAAAATGTCTATATTATTGATGCGGAGGGCAGAAAGAGGCCGATCAGTATTTCCACGGCGCTTTTACGCGATAAAAAGGGTAAACTGCTCGGAGCGGTGGAAACCTTCCGTGATATCAGTGTGGAGGAGGATTTACGTAAAGCCATTGAGAAAAAATATTCTTTTGCTGATATTATTTCCAAAAACCACCGCATACTACAGCTTTTTGATATCCTTCCGGACATAGCCGCAAGCAACAGCACTGTGCTTATCGAAGGTGAGAGCGGCACAGGAAAGGAGCTTTTTGCCCGCGCCATCCACGATCTGAGCCCAAGAAAAAAACAGTTGTTTGTCGCCGTAAATTGCAGCGCGCTCCCAGATACTTTACTGGAGTCGGAGCTTTTCGGCTACAAAGCGGGAGCTTTTACCGACGCCAGAAAAGACAAACCTGGCCGTTTTCGTTTGGCGGAAAACGGGACACTTTTCTTGGATGAAATAGGAGAAATTGCTCCTTCCATGCAGGTTAAGCTTTTGCGCGTTCTGCAGGAGAAAACTTACGAACCCTTGGGTGCGACGCAAAGCGTCGAGCATAACGTGCGTATCATTGCGGCGACAAACAAAGATCTGGATGTGTTGGTTCGTGAAGGGAGTTTTCGAGAAGATTTATATTACCGGATAAACGTTTTCAAAATCATCTTGCCGCCGCTGCGTGAGCGTATGGAAGACATTCCGCTTTTAATCGACCATTTTATTGAACGTTTTAATGTGCTTCAGAAGAAAAGTATTCAGGGAGTAAGCGAAGAAGCAATGTCCGTTTTAATGAGTTACAGCTACCCCGGAAATATTCGTGAACTGGCAAATATCATTGAACGGGCATTTATTTTGTGCAAGACTGATTTGATTGAAAAAAAACACCTGCCGGAGTCTTTATTTGCGATGAGCGCAAATCATAAAGACAGCGAAGTTTCTTCGTTGCGTGATGTGGAGGCGGCTTATCTTCTCAACGCCCTTAAACAGAATAATTGGGACAGGCAGAAAACCGCCCGACAACTTGGTATTCATAAAAGCACTCTTTATAGAAAAATCAAATCCCTCGACATAGTTATTCCTTAATAGGTAAGTCGCATATTTGCAATATAATTGCAAAGTGGCGTCGCAATAATGCGACGCCACTTTGCCTGATAAAAACCACTCTTTAACTATATGGTTGAATATACTCTATATTTTGTTCGCAGCATTTATGGCCCATCCTTTGCATTGTTTTGTATAAAAGCATGATTAAGGGAAAATAAGTCTGGAAAGATAAATTTATGAAAGTTGCTCTTTCGGTATTTAAGGATTCGATTTCCACTGTATTTGATGTGGCACAACAAATTATGGTTTTGGAAGTGGATGAGACAGATGAACCGAAACGAACAATGTTGAAACTGGAAACGAATGATCCAATGCGGCGTGCGTCCGAGCTCAGCGAAACGGGAATTGATGTCCTTATATGTGGCGCGATTTCCCGGTCCATGCAGGCGGCAATAATGGCGCGCGGCATTGTTGTTTATCCGTTTGTCCGAGGGATGACAGAAGATGTAATTGTCGCCTATCAAAACGGCAGATTGGGGCATGCAAGCTACGCGTTACCGGGATGCCGCGGTAGGGAACAGGGAAGAGGCCGAGGCAGAAACCGCGGCATGCATTGCCGCAGACGCTGAAGTGCTTGAAAAATTTATGCGGGATATTTCTTGCAGCAAAGGAGAATAAAAAATGAAAGAAGCCATCCCCCAAAAGTTATTTTTCACTAAAGGAGTCGGGACGCACCGCGAGCAGCTTCACTCATTTGAACTGGCTCTGCGCGATGCGGGAATTGAAAAGTGCAATCTTGTGCAGGTATCCAGCATTTTGCCGCCTGGCTGTCGGATAATCTCCAGAACGGAGGGGTTGAAAAGGTTAAAACCTGGCCAGATTACATTTTGCGTGATGAGCCGTTGCTGCAGCAACGAACCGCGCCGTCTTATTTCTGCTTCCATCGGTTGCGCGATTCCGGTGGATAAAAACGCCTACGGCTATATCAGCGAACATCACGCTTTTGGTTTTACCGAACGCCAGACGGGAGATTATGCTGAGGATTTGGCGGCGGCAATGCTTGCTTCGACCCTAGGTATTGATTTCAATGTAGATGAAAGCTGGGATGAAAAAAAGGAGTTATTCAGAATCAGCGGAAAAATTGTTGGCACAAGAAATATCACTCAATCATGTGTTCTTAAGAATAAGGATTACACAACGGTTCTAGCAGCTGCGGTTTTTGTTTTTTAGGAGCACGATTAGAAAAAGGAGGGAGAAACAATGAATGCGACAAAACGTGGCGGCAGAGGCATGGGAGGCGGCCAGGGTCGCGGTGGCGGGCGTGGCCGTATGGGAGGACCTCTCGCTTTAGGTCCCGAAGGCAATTGTCTTTGTCCGCAGTGTGGACATCGGGAGAAGCATGACAGAGGAATGCCGTGCATGCGGAAAAAATGTCCTTCATGCGGCGCAACGATGATTAGAGAATAAAACATATATTTAATAATTGAAGAAAGGAGGATTGCATTATGCCTAGAGGAGATGCAACTGGCCCCGCGGGTTTAGGGCCAATGACGGGTCGCGCGGCGGGTTACTGCGCGGGGTACAATATGCCGGGTTACGCCAATCCTATTGGTGGTCGTGGTTTCGGTATGGGTTATGGCCGCGGTTTTGGTTTTGGCCGTGGTTCCCGTGGTGGTGGTTTTGGTTGGCGCCATCGTTTTTTTGCTACCGGTATTCCGGGATGGGCGTGGTTCGGCGGTTGTGCAGCGCCTTATCAGAATATTGATCCGGAAACGGAAAAGCAGGCACTGAAAAATCAGGCTGATATTTTGGAAAATGAACTAAAGTCCATCAAAATCAGACTCGACGAAATCGAAAGCGGTAAAAAAAATAAGTAATGGTATGCCGGCGCGGCATAATTTTTTGCTGCGCCGGTGTAGCACAAGCAAAAACTTTTAAGAAGCTAGGAGATTGACTATTGAAAATAGCATTGACGACATCAGGTAGTAATTTGAACGCGCCATTAGATAGCCGTTTTGGACGTGCGCCGAAATTTCTTATTTACGATTTCGATACAAACAAATTCGAAGTCATGGACAACGCGCAGAATCTAAACGCGGCGCAGGGTGCGGGTATTCAGTCCGCGCAAAATATTGCCCGTTTGGGCGTTGCGGTACTTGTCACCGGACATTGTGGTCCGAAAGCTTTTCGTGTGCTTACGCAGGCGGGTATCAAGATTTACAATTCATCCGCATTAACGGTGGCAGAAGCGTTGGAACAATACCGCGGAGGAAAACTGACCGAAGCAACATCGGCCGATGTGGACGGACATTGGGGATGATTAGCAGGCCCATCATTTACCGACAGATCGGTGTTATTCACAGCGAACATACGGTTGCAGAAAAAACACCGATTCAGCCGGTTTACGCCAGATGCTGCAAAGGACAGGTCAGAGTATTTGGCGAATATACCGAAGGATTACGTGATTTGGAAGGTTTTTCGCATATTTATCTTCTGTATCATTTTCACCAGGCGCCGCCGGTACAGCTTTTAGTGAAGCCGTTTTTACAAGACGCGGAACGGGGTGTTTTTGCCACCCGCGCGCCATGTCGTCCCAACGCCATTGGCCTGAGCATTGTGAAATTGATGAAACGTGAAGGAAATATTTTGCATGTGGAAGATGTTGATATTCTTGACGGCACCCCGCTTCTGGATATTAAGCCTTACACGGCTAAGTTTGATTTGCGCGATGTCACAAAAAGCGGCTGGCAGGATGAAGTTGACAACGTTACCGCACGGAAGCGTGGGAACAGGAATTACAAAAAATGAAACCGGCACTTATTGCTTCGGAATTAAGAAATCACGCGCCGTTTACGACTTTTGGAACCATGACCGGCGTTATTATCATGGCGGTATTCGTGCAGTTTCAAATATCTAAGGAAGTTTCATCATTTTTGTTTTGGATAACTCATCCGTTGCATATTTTTTTAAGCGCGCTGGTTACAACCGCGATGTATAGACTTCATGGAGAAGGGAGTTTTGCTCGCACGCTTATTATAGGATATTTCGGCGCGGTAGGTATCGCCACGCTTAGTGATTGTTTAATCCCTTACGTGGGAGAATGGCTGCTTGATTTACCCCATCGAGGTTTACATTTAGGTTTTATTGAAAAATGGTGGTTTGTGAATCCCTTGGCTTTGGCGGGCATCGTCGTAGGTTACTTTTTGCCGCGAACTAAAATTACACATGCGGGTCACGTTCTTTTGAGTACCTGGGCCTCTTTGTTTCACATGGTCATGGCTTTAGGAACACAAATTGACGTGGCTACTTGGATTTTGTCCGCGTTATTTTTGTTTCTGGCTGTTTGGGTCCCCTGCTGTACCAGTGACATAATATTTCCTCTTCTCTGGGTAAAACAAACGGGAGATGCGTGATGAAAATATCTATTGCTTCAGGAAAAGGCGGTACAGGTAAGACAACGGTAAGCGTCAATCTGGCGCGTGTTCTTAATAAGGAAATTATACTGGCGGATTGCGATGTGGAAGAACCAAACGCGCATCTTTTTTTGAATACAAACGGTAAAAGCGAGGAAGTTGTTTCCATTTTGGTTCCAACCGTGGAGGAAAAATTATGCAATTCCTGTGGTGAATGTGCAAAGATTTGCGAATTTTCTGCAATTGTTAGTTTCGGAACTTTACCGCTTGTTTTTCCGGAAATGTGTCACGCCTGTGGTGGATGCGCCAAAGTATGCCCAACCGGTGCCATTATAGAGCAGGATCATCGCATCGGCGTTGTTGAAATATCGCACGATGGAAATATCACGCTCATTACGGGGAAACTTGATGTTGGTGTGGCGATGGCTCCGCCTTTAATTAGAGCAGTTAAAAACCGCTTACCTAAAAATACTGCGGCAATATTGGACGCGCCGCCGGGCACTTCCTGCCCGGTAATTGCCGCTATTCGTGATTCGAACATAGTTTTGCTGGTGACGGAACCTACTCCCTTCGGGTTACATGACCTGACGCTGGCCGTGGACATGGTCAGAGAGCTTAAGCTTCCTTTTGGTATCATTGTCAACCGGGTGGGCAGCGGCGATGACCGCGTGCATGATTTTTGCCGAAAAGAAAATATACCGATTTTACTGGAAATTCCCGATGACCGGCGAATCGCCGAGGCCTATTCACGAGGAATTCTTATGGTAGATGCTTTGCCGGAATATAGAAAGCTTTTTGAAAAGTTGCTTACAAACATTGATAGCGTAAGAGCAAGGGAGATTTAAATTATGCCGACCTATGAATATGAATGTACTGCATGCGGGCTGCAATTTGAAAAACAGCAAAGCATGAAAGATGAACCGCTTAGAATTTGTCCCGAATGCGGAGCGCCAGTGCAAAGGAGGATAAGCGGCGGCACCGGTTTTATTTTTAAATCATCCGGCGCTGCGCGGCGTGATTCAAGCAAAACCTGTTCATTGGAGACGACAGGAAAAACCTGTTGCGGCGCTGATAGGCGCTGTGCGGATGCGCCTTGTGGAGAGTGAGCAACATGCTTGATAAGTTTAAATATATTTATGGCCCGGTAGCGTCCCGTCGTTTGGGACGTTCCCTTGGCCTTGATTTGATTCCGCATAAAACATGCAGTTACGACTGCATTTATTGCCAGTTGGGCAGAACAACAAACAAAACAACGGCAAGGCGCGAATATGTTTCATGCAATGATGTTTTGCTGGAGATAAAAGAAAAATTGGTGCGGGGGCTTGATTGCGATTATATCAGCCTTGCCGGTTGCGGTGAGCCGACCCTGCATTCATCCATTGGCGAGCTTATCGAAGGTATCAAAAAGTTGACGACAATTCCCGTTGTTGTTTTGACTAACGGTTCTTTGCTTTATCTTCCGGAAGTGCAAGACGCCTTGATGAAAGCGGATCTCGTTATTCCCTCGCTCGACGCCGGAGATGAGGATTTGTTTCATTATGTTAACCGCCCTCATAAGGATATTTCTTTTGATGTTATGGTTAACGGTATAATTGATTTTACGAGAAAATTTTCCGGCCGGGTATGGCTGGAAGTTCTTTTGATATCCGGTGTGACCGGTATGGCTCCCGAGGCAAAAAAAATCGCCATCTGGGCCGAAAAAATCGGCGCGGATAAAGTACAGCTCAATACGGTAGACCGGCCGGCGGCGGAAGATTTCGCCTGCGCTGTGGAAAGAAAGCAGATGGAAAAACTAGCCGCTTTATTTCCGGGCGTGGTGGAAATTATCAGCGCGGCTGAGAAAAGGAAAACATCGGATAAATCTTTGCGCGACGCAACGGACGCGGATATATTAAGTCTTTTGACTCGCAGGCCCAGCACTATTTCCGGCATATGCGCCGGTCTTACCCTGCACCCGCATGAAGCGGCCAAGAAGCTTCAACACCTGGTTGAAGATGGGCTGGTGACAACAAGGCGCGCTGATCATGATTTATTTTATAAAATTTCAGGAAAATAAAAGATTAAATGCCGGCAAGAAATAATGGATAAAGAGATAATTGAAAATCATCACCGCTTTTTAAAGCGTGTCGCCCTGTACAAGGAATACGGATACGATATCGAAAAGGAGAGGGATTTTATTATAGAAACCTCTTTGCCCGTTTTTGGAAAAATTTTGGAAGTAGGTACCGGCAAGGGCTATTTCACGCTGGCGCTGGCGCGGGAGGGCTTTAATTTCGTTTCGGTTGATGTATCCGCACAGGAGCAGGAATACGCCCGGCTGAATCTGGCGTATCACGGGCTGGAACAACAAGTTTGTTTTGATATGGCTGACGCGGAGTGTTTGCCCTATGAAGACGCCTCTTTTGACGTGATATTTTCAGTGAATATGATTCATCACCTTTCTTCTGTCGGAAAAGTTTGCAATGAATTGATAAGAGTATTAACCGCCAAGGGAAAGATGATAGTGAGCGATTTGAACGAAAAAGGTTTTGCCCTTCTTGATGCGATACACGCCCTTGAAGGAAGAAAGCATGCGGTGGGCGGCACAATGGATGAGATTCGGGTAAAATTATGCAACAGCGGATTTGTAATGAGTGAATACAATGCCGAAATACAGCATATAATTGTGGCATCCAGATGAATGGCGCAAAGTCAGGGCGGCCACGTTCGTTTGGGCGTATTGCCAAATTTGGAAAACTGAGGCGTAAATAATTTTTTATGAGTGACAACAAAAACAAAAATGCGGACATGAAAAAATACGTGGAAACATGCCGGGAAGGTTTCTGGCAAAATATTTTCCGCTATGAGACCGAATATCTTGTTGCGCATCTTAAAAATTGTCATGATGTCTTAAGCGTCGGTTGCGGTCCGGCAATCATTGAAGGAAAATTGGCTGAATACGGTTTTAACGTGACGGGTTTGGACGTATCTGAAGAAGCGCTCAGTTGCGCGCCGGATAGCGTCAGAACCTTTGTGGGACGCGCGGAGAAAATGCCTTTTGCTGAGGCTTCCTTTGACGCAGTTATTTATATTGTTTCTCTGCAATTTATAGAAGATTATAGAAAAGCACTGCAGAAGACAGCGAAAGTTTTAAAACCCGAAGGCAGAATCATTGTTATGCTGCTTAATCCTCAGTCCAATTTTTTCAAACAAAGAGTCCGGGAAACTGATTCATATGTAAACCTTATCAGACATACTGATTTGCAGGTAATGGAAGATGTTATGAGAAAGTTTTTTGACATAAAAACGGAATACATTCTCGGCGTCAGAGACGAAGAGATTTCTGACAGTAATTCTCCTGCTGAGGCGGCACTATATGCCATTTTAGGCAAAAAAAGGCAATATGTAAATGAATAGAAATTATGAAGTGGACAGCGCCAGGCGTCTGCTGGGAATGACAAAAAAAGGCACGGCTGAAGATGCCAAGAAAAAATACAGGGAACTAGCTAAAATATGGCATCCCGATGTCAATAAAAGCAAGGAAGCGCATGATAAAATGCAGGCGCTTAACAGAGCTTACGCTTTTTTGATGAAGGAAGAATTCGGTATTCTTGATCCGTGGGATGATTATAACCGGTGGTGGTGGAGGCAGTACGGCAATGACCCGATTTGGGGGAATTGTTATCCTGAAGAGTCTACCGCAGGAAAAAATAAAAAGGAAAAAATAACAGAAAAAAATATTTAAAGGCAAAGGAAAAGAAGATTTAATGAAGGAACTTGTTGTTATCAGCGGCAAGGGTGGCACAGGGAAAACCAGTATTACCGCATCTTTTGCTGTGTTGGCCAAAAGGCCGGTAATTTGCGACTGTGATGTGGATGCGGCTGATTTACATTTGGTGCTGGCGCCGCAAATTATCGAAGAGTATGAGTTCACGAGTGGCCATGAAGCGGTAATTCGTCAGAATGATTGTACCGGCTGTGAAATTTGTCGAGACGTTTGTCGTTTTGATGCAGTAAAAACTCAACAAACATGTGAAGGAGATATTTTGTTTTCCATAGATCCTGTTTCCTGTGAAGGATGTGGCGTATGCGTGCACTTTTGTCCGGAAAAGGCGATTGATTTTCCAGAGCGGTTGTGTGGTAAGTGGTTCGTATCTCGGACGCGCTGCGGGCCGATGATACACGCGCGTTTAGGTGTGGCCGCGGAAAATTCCGGCAAGCTTGTTTCCACTGTACGTGGCGAAGCGCGTAAGATGGCCAAAATAAAAAATCATGAGTTGATAATTGTGGATGGACCGCCTGGTATTGGCTGCCCTGTTATTGCTTCTGTCGCCGGTGCTTCACAGGTTTTGGTGGTTACAGAGCCAACAGTTTCCGGCGAGCATGACATGGCACGAGTTCTTACACTCGCCAAACATTTTCAGATTCCCGCGGCGGTCTGTGTCAACAAATGGGATATAAATCCGGAGATGACTGAGCGTATAGAGGGAAAGGCAATTGAAGCTGACGCGCTGATTGCCGGACGCATCCGCTACGATAGTAATATTACGCGGGCGCAGATTCAGCAAAAAACCGTTGTGGAAATTTCGGCGCCAAGCGCTGGGGATATCATAAAAATCTGGGATAATCTTAATCTGCAGGAGGAAGTTTAGTTGTATGGAAGTAATTAATCTCAAAGTTTTTCATCTGACGGCAATAGAACACGCCAATGACCCGCGCAACATGGGGCCGTTGCAGAAATTCAACGGGCATGCCAGAATCACCGGGCCCTGCGGCGACACCATGGAGTTTTGGCTTGAGGTGCAGAATGGAAAAATAAAAAAGGCTTCTTTTATCACCGATGGCTGTGGCCCTTCTATCGCCAGTGGTTCCATGACCGCTTGTCTTGCGGAAGGCAAGACTGTTGCTGAAGCAAAGTCCATCAGCCAAAAAGATGTTTTGGAAGCGCTGGAAGGATTACCAGAAGAATCTCAACATTGCGCTCTTTTGGCGGTGAACACTTTGAAGGCCGCCTGTGATGGTTATATGGAAAAACAAAAAAGGAAGGAGAGGTTTTAGTCAAAAATGGACGAGAAAAAGACGTGTGATACATGTCATGATACCGACTGCTCGGCGAAAAAACAAAATAAAGATGAAAGTCCGCAAGAATACGCGGATCGCCGCAAATTGCAGGCGACGCTTTGCCGGATAAAACACAAAATTCTTATTTTATCAGGTAAAGGCGGTGTAGGCAAAAGCACCGTTGCAGTGAATCTGGCCGTAGCCCTTATGCTGGCTGGGCAACGAGTGGGGCTTTTAGATGTGGACATACATGGCCCGAGTGTCCCCACCATGTTGGGGTTGGAAAATCAGTCTCTTAAAGGCGACCGGATGGTTTGTTTCCCGTTGAATTAGAGAGAATGAAAGTCATGTCGATAGGATTTATGCTGCAAAATCCCGATGATGCTGTAATCTGGCGCGGTCCCATGAAAATGGGTGTTATCAAGCAGTTTTTGACGGATGTACAATGGGGAGATCTCGATTATCTTATTGTTGACGTTCCACCCGGAACTGGAGATGAGCCGCTTTCTATCTGTCAGTTGATCAAGCCACTGGACGGCGCGGTGATTGTTACCACGCCTCAGAGAGTGGCAGCGGTGGACGTGCGTAAATCTATCAGTTTCTGCCGCAGGTTAGATGTGACTGTGTTGGGCGTGATTGAAAATATGAGCGGTTTTATTTGCCCAAAGTGCGGCGAGGTGACGCAAATTTTTCCTGAAGGAGGCGGCAAAAAAATCGCCTCTGATATGCAGGTGCCTTTTCTAGGTGCAATACCGATGGAACAGGCTATAGCTCAAGCTAGCGATACAGGTCTCGCTTTTATTAATTATTACACGGCTAGTCCCACCATAAAAATAATGCAGGATATACTCAATAAAATAATAGACGTGAATAAAGCAAAAACAATAAACTCATAAGGAGGAAAAATTATGAAAATAGCAATACCCTTAGTTGAAGGTAAATTAAGTGTACATTTCGGACATTGTGCAAGTTTCGCGCTGCTTGATGTAGATACTGAAAAGAAGCGGATTATTAGCAGGCAAGACATCACTGCTCCTCCGCACCGGCCGGGACTTTTGCCTCCTTGGCTGGCTGAGCGTGGCGCTAACATGATTATCGCGGGTGGCATGGGACAGCGCGCGAAACAATTATTCGTCCAACAGGGCATCAAGGTGGTTGTCGGCGCGCCGAGTGATATACCGGAAACCATCGCAAGTAATTTTCTTGCCGGAACGCTTAAGGTTGGAGACAATGTTTGCGATCACTGAAAGGAGATAGTTTCCGTGTCTCGAGTAAAACTGAAAGAAGTGGACAAAGTCGAAGTTCTGACTCTGCAGGATAACTATATTGAAATGACGGCGATGGATAACAGCGCGGTTATTTCCCGCGCCGCGCCGCTAAAGGAAGGAGAAATAAGAGCTTCCATTATTGCTGAACATGGTTTTTCCGCGCTGATTAAGACGATAACAGGAAATGAAACGCACACTTTGCTTTTCGATTTTGGATTCTCCGAAGATGGGGCGGCGCAAAACGCCAAAACGCTTGGCGTTAATATGTCCGAAGTTGAGGCGGCAGCTCTTTCTCATGGGCATAGCGATCATACAGGAGGAATTTCTAAGCTTGCCGCCATTACTGGTAAAAAGGATATTCCTTTTGTTGTGCATCCTTCCGCTTTTAAGTCGCCGCGTTATATTAAATACTCCGAAACGCTGAAGATAAACTTTCCGAAACTGACACATCAGATGATTGAAAATGCCGGCTTTTCCGTAATCGAAAGTGACGAGCCGTACTATATTCTTGATGACACGGTTCTTTTCCTGGGCGAAATTCCGCGTCGGACGGATTTCGAAAAAGGGTTTCCTGTGGCACACTGGCAGAAAGATGGCAAAGAGCTATGGGATGCCATCGAAGACGACACTTCCGTTGTCATGAATCTTAAAGATAAAGGGTTGGTGATTGTATCCGGTTGCGCGCATGCGGGTATTATCAATACAACAAAACATGCGATTGACGTAACGGGCATCAATAAGATTCACGTCGTTATGGGAGGCTTTCATCTTTCCGGTCCGTTGTTTGAAGGCATTATTGACAGGACATCAGAAGAACTGAAAATACTTAATCCGGATTATATAATTCCCATGCACTGTACGGGGCGCAAGGCGATTATGGCAATCGAAAAACAAATGCCGGATAAATTTATTTTGAATATGGCCGGAACAAAACTTACCTTCGTTTAAGAGAGATATGTTTCATTAAAAATGTAAAAATTTAATAAATAATGTTATACTGTCTCAGGGGTTTTATGACAAAAAAAGCATTTCAGGATTATTACCCGGACGAGTTTAGCCACTGTTACGGTTGTGGACGTCTCAATGAACAGGGCATGAAAATTAAGAGCTACTGGAATGGCGAAGAATCAGTCTGCGTTCACATGCCAAAAGACTGTTACACGGGAGGAGTTCCCGGTCATGCTTACGGGGGTCTGATTGCCTCTCTCATTGATTGTCATTCCACCGCTACGGCCGCGGCGGCCAAGTATCGTGCTGAAAACCGCGAAATGGACACGGTTCCATCAATTCGTTTTGTGACCGCGTCTTTACATGTGAATTATCTTCTGCCCACGCCACTTGACGCTATAATTGAAGTGCGCAGCCGGGTTAAAGAAATCAAAGGACGAAAAGTTGTCGTGGAATCGAGTCTTATCGCGGACGGTAAAGTTTGCGCGATGGGGGAAGTTGTTGCCGTTCAGCTTCCCGAAAACATGGTTTCCCCTGCGTTGAAAAAATGATGTCGTAGTAAGCAGAAAATTTGGTGCGCCAAAAAAGCAGAAAAACATTAGTAAAGTCAAGCCAAGAAAGGAGGCTTTCGTTTATGGCTGAAGAAATCAAGGCCGGGTGCGCCAGACCTACGGGCGGTCCGGTCGGAGAAAAAGTTGATGATAAAAAAGAAACCCCCAAACAGGAAGTCATCAAGGAGGTGAAGGCTATGGTTACCGTCGGCAAAAAGGCGCCGGATTTTACCGCTCCGGCTTATCATAAAGGTAAATTTATCAATGTGAAACTTTCCGATTATCTGGGCAAGTGGGTGAGCCTTTGCTTTTATCCGGGTGATTTCACATTTGTCTGAGCGACGGAAATTTCGGCGGTCGCCGAAAAATATCCGGAATTCCAGAAACTCGGAGTGGAAGTGTTGTCTATGAGCGTGGATAGTGTTTTTGTCCATAAAATGTGGGATGATCACGAGCTTTCCAAGATGGTCAAAGGAGGCATTCCTTTCCCGATGCTTTCCGACGGCGGTGGAAAAGTCGGTTCTGTCTTTGGCGTTTATCTGGAAGACGCGGGTGTGGAAGCGCGCGGCAGGTTCCTCATTGATCCGGACGGCATTATTCAGGGATTCGAAGTGCTTACTCCGCCGGTGGGCCGCAATGTAAGTGAAACATTGCGTCAGTTGCAGGCCTTCCAGCATGTCCGCAATAGCAAAGGAACCGAAGCGACTCCTTCTGGTTGGAGACCGGGTAAGCCGACACTGAAGCCTGGTCCTGACCTGGTCGGTAAAGTTTGGGAAGTATGGAAAACCTCCATGGCTTTTGATAAATGATGGCGGCAAAGCGCACTGCCGGTGGACGGAATGAAATGCGTTTCACACCGGCAGTGAAAAAACAGCCGGCATCAAATTTAATGTTAGTGTGATATGCTTCTAGGCATTAACTTTAAATGGTAGAAATATTTACTTTCTGCTGATTAAGGGGAGGCTAAAATGATTAAAAAAGTTTTTTTCAGAATCCTTCCGTTAATTACTTTTTTTCTTTTATTCCCATGCATCGGCGGGGCGAGAGAAATTGCGCCAATTGTTTCTACAGACTGGTTGCAAACGAATATCGGTAATCCTCAATTGATTGTTCTGGATATCCGTCGGGTGGAAGACTACCGTGAGGGGCATATTCCCGGAGCCATCAGTTCATTTTACGGTGGCTGGGCTTACAAGCAGGGCGAACTCTATTCGGAGATACCGGAAAAGGATGATTTGGAAGACCTGATTAGCTCTTTAGGCATCAGCCTGAAGAGCTGGGTAGTTGTTGCCGGGGATACAGATACACCTAGGCATAGCTACCAAAGCGCACGCGTTGCCTGCACTCTTCAATACGCGGGTATTGAAAATGTTGCGTTGCTCGACGGCGGCATGAATAAGTGGATCAACGAGAAAAAGCCGTTATCCACGGAAATAGTCAGGATCAAAGACAAACCGTTTAAGGGTAATTTCAATAAAGAAAAGATGTTCGCGGATAAGGATTATATTCTCAAGCGCATGGGGGAAATTATTTTGCTCGATGTGCGCGAACCGGAATTTTTTGCCGGCACTAAAAAGTTGGATTGCATCCCCAAAATGGGAAGAATACCCGGAGCGTTTAATCTTCCCACGTCCTGTGCCTTTAATAAAGACTGCACTTTTAAGGGTAAAGAAGAGCTCAAAGAAATAGCGGAAAGCGCCGCCGGTTCCGATCGTAACGTGGAAATTGTAACTTATTGCGATATCGGACACTGTTGTCCAACATGGGCTTACATTCTGAAGCATGTATTGGGTTATAAAAACGTGCGCATTTACGACGGTGCCATGCAGGAATGGATGCAGGATCCGCAAGCTCCCCTTACGCGATGAACTATGGGTCGGTCAAGAATGACGATGTTTGCCGGTTGTTTTCAAATAAAGTGTTAATAAAATAAAAATACAATGTTTGCCAAAAACAATATGCTCATGCGCTAAATTTTGTTTTTTGTCATTGTTTGGCTTAACTGTCTCCATTATTCATCCCGTCACTTGCTGCGGCTTACAGTACAAATTAAATCCGGTCGATTTATTGGAGCGGATAAAAATTAAAATTTGTGTAACAAAAAGAAAATAAATTGGCGGATTCTGAAGGACGTTCCTCAGGCGGCGTGTTGCAATACCAATGATATCCGCGTCCGGAAATCCTTTGCCGGCGTGTGTTTCAGTGGCAAGGGTAATTTTATGGTTGAAAAATATTTTACATTACGTAAACTAAAGAAGATATTATTTAAGGAGCTTGCCAAATGAATAAAAATGTTTTTTCAGATTTTCAGGCGGTAAAAGAATTTATCAAAAGAAATTTCCGGCATTTTAATGCCGCTGTTGTTGCTGATGCCGCGGAAGCTTATGTCAATCATATTAACCGAAACGGAAAAATGTTGCTGGCAATGGGTGGGGCAATGAGTACCGCCGAACTTGGAATAACGCTGGCCGAGATGATCAGGCGGGATAAAGTCCATGCGATATCCTGCACGGGCGCCAACTTGGAGGAGGATATGTTCAATCTGGTTGCCCATAATCATTATGTTCGCGTTGCTCGTTATCGTGACCTGACACCGGAAGACGAACTGGCTTTGTTAAAGAAAAAACTGAATCGGGTAACCGATACGTGCATTCCAGAAGAGGAGGCGATGAGAAGAGTTGAAGGAAAGCTTCTTGATATTTGGAAACAGGTGGAAGAAAGGAGAAGGAGACACTTTCCGTATGAATTTATTTTTCAGTTAATCAAGAGCGGTGTTCTTAAGAATGAATACGAGATTGATGAAAAGGATTCCTGGCTGGTGGCTGCCTGCGAAAAAAATATTCCGATTTTTGTTCCCGGCTGGGAGGATTCTACACTTGGTAATTATTTCGCGTCTGTTGTACGCACGGGAAAAATTAAGGACGTTTCTCTGGTTAAATCCGGACTGGAAACGATGGATGCACTGATCGAATGGTATCTGGAAAACTCAAGAGATAATGATATCGGTCTCTTTCAGATTGGAGGTGGAATATCCGGGGACTTTGCCATCAGTGTTGTTCCGCTGATTAGGCAGGACATGCAAATTAACGATTGCCGTTTGTGGACCTATTTTTGTCAAATTTCGGACAGCACAACGTCGTACGGTTCATACAGCGGGGCTGTTCCGAATGAAAAGATTACGTGGGAAAAATTGTCGATTGATACGCCGAGTTTTATCATTGAAAGCGACGCGACGATTGTCGCGCCGCTGATATTTGCCTATATTCTTGCAGAATAAAAAATCTTTTCGTGAAAACGCGATAAAAAATAATATGCCTTATTGAACGTGCTTGCCTTTTCAGCAGACACCCTTTGCTTCTCGTGGGCATATTTTTTCTGGAAAAAATGCAGGTGCGGCGGACCGCAAAATTTTGTTTGCCGCGAACTTTTATTGCCTCTCCGCGTCAGAACAAGACCTGTCTTTACCATTCTGTTTTGCCCGGTACATCAGTTGGTCGGCACGATTGGTAAAAGTTTTTATGTCTTCACCCGGCCTGTGCTGAGCAATTCCCACGCTTATGGTCATATGAATTGTTTTGCCGGGAACCGTAGAGAAATTTTCTTTCTTGAATTCAGCTCTGATTCTTTCCGCGACCACGGCACCGTTAGTGCTATTGGTCATGGGCAGAACGAGGATAAATTCTTCTCCGCCGTAACGATATGCGGAATCAGCTTGACGCATATGATTTTTTATTGTGTTGCCGAGATGTGACAGGATTTTATCTCCCTCGAGATGGCCGTGAGCATCGTTATATTGTTTGAAATTATCCAGGTCAATGAACAGAATGGTTAGTGGCTGTTGGTAGCGGATTGCGCGATTTATTTCCATCTTGATTGTGCGGTAATAATGGCGGGAATTGTAAAGTTGGGTAAGACCATCAATAAAACTGAGCTCACGATATTTGCTTTCACTTTTTTTCAGCGCGTTCTCTGCACGTACGCGTTTGGTAATATCGCGGTCAGCGCCCTGTAAACCTATGAGCGTGCCGTTGTTGTCTAAAATTGATACGGCGTTGCTTTCCAGATAGCGATAGGTGCCATCCTTGTGCCGCCAGCGCAAAAGCAAATTTGTCCAACCTTTCTTGTTTTTAATGGACTGAGCCAAAGTTTTTTCCGCCTTTGGCCTATCATCCTTGTGGATGAGGTGTTGCCATTTGTGACCCACAATTTCATCCGCAGTATATCCCAGAATGTTCTCCACGGCGGGATTGCTGAAGGTATGGAAGCCTTCAATATCCAAAGACCAGATCCATTCCTGACTTGTCGCGATAATGGAGCTAAAGCGTTGTTCGCTTTCCCGTAACGCCTCTTGCATTTTCTTGCGCTTGGTAATATCCCGGGACACTCCATAAAGTCCGGTTAAGGTACCCTGTTTATCCCTGATCCCGCTGATGATTGTCTCCAGCCAGCGGGTTGAACCGTTTTTATGATAAAATTCTAATTCAAGAATTACCTTTCTCTCGGGAATACTATTATTCTGACTTTCCAAATCCAATTCTTTGGTCAATAACTCCCTTGCTATTGACAGGGAATACGGCGTCAATTGTTCGTGGATACTTTGCCGGAGACGTTCTTCCGGGCTGAATCCGAGCACAATTTCTATAGAGGGTGTGACATAAAGGGTCCGCAGGTCCAAATCCATGGTCCACAAGATGTCACGCATGTTTTCAATGAGAAATTTGTATTTTTTTTCGCTTTCCCTGAGCGTTTCCTCCAGCAGCTTTTGTTCCGTGACGTCTGTATTGAATCCATGCCAGGTGATGCCGCCGTCAGCCAATTTTTCTGGTGTTGATTGACCGAGCATCCACCTAATCGGTTGGCCGGGAAGCTGCACCCGGTATTCGCATTTCCACGCAGTCATGTGTTTTGCGGAAAGTTCAATAGAACTGATGAATTTATCCAAATCTTCGGGCAGTATAAATCTGGTTATAAGAGAGAAATCCTCGCTTACATCCTGAGATGAAAAACCGGACACATCTTTTATGTTTTCTGAGGTGAAAGGCAGGCAATATGTTCCGTCAGGTTTTCTCATGAACTGATAAATCACTCCAGGAACATGAGAGCATAGTTTTTTGAAAAGGATGTCCTGTTCGCGTAAGGCTTTTTCCGCCTGACGGCGCTCGGTGATGTCACGGATAATCATACTGGTTTTCTTTTGATTGTCCTGATCAATAAAAATTACTGACGAGATTTCCGCAGGAAATTTTTCTCCATTGGCGCGAATCATCGTGATTTCGGCTGTTTCTTTACCCACGACCTCCCGTTTTTTTAAAGCGACCTCAAGACGAGGATCCGTTATATTCACCAAACCGTTGCGCCCGATTTCCTTAATTTTCTCGAGGGAATAGCCGAACATTTTGCAAGCCGCCGGATTGGCGTCGAGAATAGAGCCGTCCGGTTGTGTTAAGAAAATTGCATCATTTGAATTATCGAACAGGGAACGATATTTTTTTCCCCCGTTTTGCAGTGCATTTACGTTTCGGCTGTTGGTGATCGGTTTTTTCTTAACTGCCCGGGTTTTTCCCCCTGACTTTTTGCGGATGGTTTTTTGGGCGATAGGCATAACCCCACTTGCCTCCAAAGAATGTTTTTGCAAACAAATCCCTTCCTTGCAGGTTGATGCCCGTGCGCTTGTCGAATAGCGTTTTTGTGTAGTTACAACAAATCAACTGCGTGTTTTATCGCATATTTATTGATTTTAATCAATCGGAGAGTCGATTATTGTTAGTCGTCTCCAGAATGGTGATTTGATTAATTTCAATTGTCTTGACTTGGCAGGGTTCCCTTTTTATAATCGAAAAAAATATTTTTCTCAGATGTAATTTGACACGGGTGAAAATCTAATGAAATCGATTGCCGGGCTTACTAAACAGGAATTGATTGAGTTGGAAAACAGATGCTGGATGACACATGACGGCATGTGGTTTTTTGTTTGTTTGAGCAATTTCGGTATCGAGCGGGCCAATAAGCTTAACAAGGCGGCAATCAGGGGGTTGGCGCCTTTTGAGGTTGGCCGCACGAAAAAAGCCGTAGGCTTTGAAAAAGAAAAGGTGGAGAACTTTCTGGAGTTTGAACATTATTTCGCTGCGGCCAGAACTTTGTTTATACCGCCGTTTATGAAAGGCAGCGTCAGTTTTCCGCGGGAAAACGTGATGCGTTGGGAGTTTGAACCGGGGCAGTGTTTTGCCTATAAGGGAATAAAAAGAATGGGCGCAATTGATCAGTATGAATGCGGTGTTATGTATCGAATCGAATGCTGGTTGGAGTGTCTCGGCGTTAGATACGAGATGACGCCCAAAGTTGATAAATGCCTGATGCAACTCACCGGTTATTGTTCGGGGGAGATAGAACTGGATTTTTACTGAAAACCAGCGCCTAAAATTTTGGTCGCAATTTCTTTTTAGGCCAAATTTACTCAATTTTTTCGATTATCTGAATATAGAAAATGTTCCGGTGTTGAAATTTGGTTTGTTCAAATATACTTTTGAAGATTGCAGCTTTACGTCGTTTTTTTTGGCAGGATATTCCCCGCATCTGCGGCGGGCAGGGGACGGCTGAAATAAAAGCCCTGAATCAGGTCGCAACCCACGCTCCGGAGAATGTTCAATTGAGCTTCTGTTTCCACACCTTCGGCTATTGTTTTCAGGTTCAGGCTGTGGGCCAAGGAAGTAATGGCGGACACAATCACCTTGTCGTCGGGACTAGTGGCGATATCCCGGATAAAGGAAATATCTATCTTAAGGATATCCAGTGAAAACCGCTTCAGATAACTCAGTGACGAGTATCCGGTCCCGAAATCATCAATAGCCAGGCGTAATCCCAAACTTTTCAATTTTTCGAGGATGAGACCCGTGTAGATCAAATCCTGCATGAAAGTACTCTCCGTGATTTCCAGGGTTAAATACCGAGGATCGACGGCTGACGTTTTTATTGTTTCGCTTATCATGTCCACCAGGTTTTTCTGTCTGAATTGCGCGGCCGACAAGTTGAATGCTACCGGAACAACAGAAAGCCCTTGACGCTGCCATGATTTTATCTGGGCGCAGATGGCACGAAAAATCCATTGCCCAACCTCGATGATCATTCCCGTGTCTTCCAGTATCGGAATGAACCGCGCGGGCATGACCAGTCCCAGGTCTTCGCTGTCCCAGCGTAGCAGGACTTCCATGCCGGCGATCGCCCCTGTTTGTGCGTGGAAATAAGGTTGATAATGCAGAACGAATTCATTGTTTTTTAACGCCTGACGCAGATGACGGTCAAGGAGAACGAATTCCGCGGCGCGGATGTTCATATCGGACTGAAAAAATTGATAATTGTTCATGCCCGTGCCTTTGGCCTTAGACATGGCGATATCCGCGTTTCGCACTAAAGCGGTTATTTCCTGGTCATCGTCGGGGAATAGTGAAATGCCCACACTCAACGTCAAGATCAGTTCCAGGCCATTTACCCTAATCGGCTTGCGGGCTTTCCGCATTAGGTTGTCGACTAGTCTGACGACGTCCTCCGAATGGGTCATGTTACTCAGGATAATTCCGTATTCGTCGGCGCCGAAGCGAGCCACTGTGTCGCCTTCGTGTACGGCTTGAGAAAACCTTTTTCCGATTTCCTTTAGTGCTGTGTCCCCGATTTCGTAGCCGTACGAATCATTAATCAGCCGGAAACGGTCGATATCAAGGCAAACCACGGCGACTTTCCGTTCACGCCGCTCTGTCCTGCTTATGACCTGAGACAGACGGTCCATGAAAAGTATCCGGTTGGGCAGGCCGGTTAAAACGTCATAATATGCTAGGTAATTGAGCTTCTCTTCCAGCGCTTTTTGCTGGGTTATGTCTTTCGATGTGGCGACGAAATGAGTAATGTTGCCGTGTGTGTCTTTGAGGGGGGAAATGCCATGGTAAATCTCAAAAAAACTGCCGTCTTTATGCCTATTGGTGAGAATGTTTCGATAAGTACGCCCGGCAAGGATCGTATCCCACAATTCTTTGTAAAAAACTTTATCATGCTTGCCCGATTTAAATACTCTTGGTGTCTGACCCAATAATTCTTCCTTGGTATAACCTGTTATTTCTTCTACGGCGTTGTTGGTGTATTCAATTCGGCCTTCCTTGTCCGTGATGAGAATCCAGTCTGAAGCCTGCTCCACGGCCATTGCCAGTTTTTGCCTCTCTCTACGGTTCATGATTTGTTCCGTAACATCATGAACCGTTCCAACCATTCTGATTGGTTTTCCTTCTTCGTCAGAAAAAATTGTTCCCTGTTCATGAACAATTCTTTCCGCACCGTCGGGGCGAACGATGCGGTGTTCTACATCATAAGGTTTTAGTCTGTTCAGCGATTCCCCGACCGCGCTTGTTACCAGTTCCCGGTCTTCAGGATGGACAACATTCAAGAAGTCGTTATAAGACGCGTCGAATTCTCCAGGTTTCAAGCCGAAGATTTTATAGATTTCATCGGACCATAATAATTCGTTTGTCAATATATTCCAATCCCAGCTTCCCGTTTTCGTAATTTTTTGGGCTTCCCGGAGATTCTCTTCACTTTTAAGCAGCGCTGCCTCCGCTTCTTTTCGTTCCGTAATATCCTGAACATTGATTACCAGGCGCGACAATTGTCCCTTTGCATCCCGCACGGCGGTCACATCGACAAGTACGGGAAAGATGCTGCCGTCTTTCCGGACGTGTTTTGATTCAAATGTATGATGCCCTTTTTCGCGGGCAATGTGCATGTGTTTAAATGAGCCGGTATGATTGTTCGGGGCAAATATATTTACAATGGTTTGGCCACTGAGCTCTTCCACAGTATATCCATGCATCTTCGCGAAGGCCGGGTTTATCATCTCCATTATTTCTGTATCAGCGCTGACAACGACGACACCCCATTCCGCGTTTTCAAAGACATGAAGCCATTTTTTCAATTCTTCATTAGCCCGTTCCTGCTCGGTGATATCCTTGACAATCGATGAGGCGCCGATGATCTCTCCCCGGCTATTTTTTATCGGTGAAACAGTCAGAGCAATATCGATCAGGCGCCCGTCTTTTCTCAAACGCTTTGTTTTAAAATGAGCAACTGATTCCCCCCGGAGGATTTTATTCAGAATATGGTTCAGTTCATTTGCTTGGTTCGGGGGAAGAAACATGGAAATATTTTCCCCGAGCACCTCCGAGGCGGCATAACCGTAAATCTTTTCCGCCGCGGGATTCCAGCTTTTTATGACCCCGTCCAGCGTTTTTCCGATAATTGCATCATCAGAGGATTGGACAATCGCCGCCAGCATTTGTAATTTTTCTTCTTGCTGTTCATGGCAGGTCAACTCTTCATCGTTTGTACTGATTTTTTGTTTTGTTTCGGCATGATTTATTTTGTGGGTCACGTAACATTATCCCCCGATAGTTGAGGTAAATGAGATTATTTATACTAACTTTCCCCGGCAGGATTATGATCCTTAGCTAATAAATTATAAGATAATTAGCTTTTACAGTCAACGAAAAAGCCTGTGGAAATAAAGAGGATATGCCGCCTGAGGACGTGTAATAAATGCGGATTTATCCTGCTGATTGTCAGCGATTAGCAGGGTTTATTTTTTTTGTTATTTGTGATTAAATAATCAATATTTATGGCAATAAAGAGGATCACTGCGGTGAATCTGGGGAAAAAAACTAAAAAGGAACTGCTTGAAATTATCCGGCAGCTGACTCAAAGCAACCTGTCCGCCGCGCCGAACACACCGGAAGAGAACCTCTATAGAATTTTGTCCCAGAGCTCACAGGTAGGTTTTTACATAATGCAGGACAAAAAATTCCGCTTCGTCAATTCCCACTTGCGTGATTATGCCGGCTATGACGAAGACGAAATCCTCCGGATGGACCCCTCGTCGTTGATTTTACCGGAGGACCGCCGCAAAACGCGCAAAAACGCGGTGATGATGCTCAAAGAGCAGCGCTTTTCTCCATACGAATTTCGCATCGTTACGAAGGATGGGCGCATCAAATGGATTATGGAGACGGTAATGCCCATTACTTATCAGGGGAGACCGGCGATTTTGGGAAATTCAATGGACATCACCGAACGCAAGGAGGCCAGCCACCGGCTGGAAGAGCTGGAAGCGCTTGAGTCGTCTATTCTGGATGCGATTCCGCAGGCGGTTGTCGGTCTGCACGAACGCCGTATTAACTTTGCCAATTCCGCGGTTAAAATCGTTTTCGGCTGGCATCGCGAAGAACTCATCGGCAGAAGCATCACTATATTTTACCGCAATGAAGAAGAAGCGGATGAAATCGGCCGGCGGTTTTATTCCGCTCTTGTGCAGCAACGCACATATGAAACGGAATTTCCCTGCCGCCGGAAAGACGGAAGCGAAATTCTCTGCCGGATGAAAGCTTCCCGTATTGGTGAAAAATTGCGCGAAAAACGCATTGTGCTCACTTTTGAAGATATCACGGAACAGAAAAAAGCGCAGGAAGAGCTGGAGCGTTCACGTCAGGAGCTGCGCAACCTTTCCGTGCATCTCCAGTCGGTGCGGGAAAAGGAAAGTACGCGCATTGCGCGCGAGATTCATGACGAGCTGGGGCAGTCACTAACCGCGCTGCAGATGGATCTTTCATGGCTTATCGGGCGGCTGCCGGATGATTCGCCCGTTGTTAGGGAAAAGGCGCGAAGCATGTCGCGGTTGGTAAACGAAACTATTGAGAGCGTGCATAAAATCACCACGGAACTTCGCCCCAGTCTTCTGGATGATTTGGGATTGACAGCGGCCATCGAATGGCAGGCGGAAGATTTTCAAAAGCGTTCCGGCATTAATTGTCAGGCGGATATTCGCTTTACCGGCGGACTTATTGACAAGGATTTGGCCACGGCCGTTTTCCGTATTTTTCAGGAAACACTGACGAACATCGCGCGTCACTCGCAAGCGACGCAGTGCGAAGTGACGCTTTCGGAAAATGAGAAGGAACTGTGTTTGGAAGTAAAGGACAATGGCGTCGGTATCAAACCGCAGCAGATTGACGATCCGCGGTCCTTCGGCATGATCGGCATGCGCGAGCGCGCCCACTTGTGGGGCGGCACGGTTCACGTGCGCAGTATAAAGCCTTCGGGCACAATGGTAAAATTATTGATCCCCTTGCGTAAAGGAGAATAAATTTAATGATTCGCATTTTGGTTGCAGATGATCATGCGGTGGTGCGTCAGGGTGTAAAACAGATTCTGGCGGATGTTCGGGACATGCTGGTGAAAGACGAAGCCCAGAATGGCACAGAAACAATCGATAAAGTGATGAAATACGAGTATGATGTCGTGCTTTTGGATATTTCCATGCCGGGACGCAGCGGGCTGGAGATTCTGGAAGAAATAAAGGCTCAAAAGCCGAAACTGGCCGTGCTGATTTTAAGCATGCATCCTGAAGAACAGTACGCGGTGCGCGCTTTGCGCGCCGGTGCTTCCGGTTATCTTACCAAGGCTAGTGCGCCGCAGGAGCTCATCGGCGCAATTCGTAAGGTGGCGGGAGGCGGGAAATATGTGACTACATCGCTGGCGGAAAAGCTGGCGGGCGAGCTGGAAGTTGACCCCCAAAAGCTTCCCCATGAGCGTTTGTCCAACCGTGAATATCAGGTGATGCTGATGCTGGCGCAGGGTAGATCCGTTTCCGATATCGCGGAAGAATTATGTTTGAGCGTAAAGACAATCAGCACTTACCGTACGCGCGTTCTGGATAAAATGGGTATGAGGAAAAACGCCGAACTCACGCTGTACGCTGTCCACAACAATCTCATCCAATAGAAGCCGCGATTTTTTTGTCAGACAAAGTCCGTCAAAATTTGCAGGAGGACTCTGACAAAAAATTCAGTAGCAGACCGATAGCGTCTTTTCTTTGCCCGTGTCAATAAGCTAATCAGTAAGAAATACGTTAAAAATAGACAGCGCAAAAGCACGCTCAGCAAAGGAAAAAAGGCATGAATCAGTTATTACCAGTATCAGGCGAAGGTTTGTCGGATGACCACTCCGGCAAGGTATTTTCCGCGCGTAAAAATATTCTCAGAGATGAATTGGCGGAAATAACCAGGCAGGCGCTGCGGGAAAACCGCAGCTATCTCATGGAGCACGAAAGCAAAGAAATCCTAGAAGGCATCGGTATCAAAACAACTGGGTTTTTGGTAGCTCGTTCTGAGGATGAGGCCTTGACGATGAGCGCGAAGATCGGTTATCCGGTTGCGCTGAAAATCGTTTCCCCCGATGTCGTCCACAAGACAGATGCGGGCGGAATAAAACTCAACCTGGCCGCTTCGGATGAGGTACGCCGGGCCTACGCTGAAATCATGGAAACCTTCAAATACCAGCATATCGAAGGTGTATCCGTGCAAGTCATGGCCAAACCGGGCATCGAGGCGATTATCGGTGTGGCGCGTGACCCGTGTTTCGGCCCGATTATCATGTTCGGATTGGGCGGCGTTTTTGTGGAAGTGTTAAGAGATGTTTCTTTTCGTATTCTGCCGATTAGTGAAAAAGACGCTTTCGAGATGATTGAGGAAATCCGCGGCGCGGCTATTTTGAAAGGTTACCGTGGCAAGACCGTAGATCTGGAGTCCCTAAGCGCGCTGCTTTTGAGGATTTCTCGTCTCGTTATCGAAAATCCCGAAATAGCCGAACTGGACCTCAACCCGTTGTTTTTATATCCGGATGGTTATGTGACGGTGGACGCGCGCATGTTCGTCAGCGAGCCTGTGCCGCCCGATCAAATCACACCAACAGGTCGCGAAAGTTTACGTGACTTTTTTTATCCAAAAAGCATTGCCGTGATCGGTGCTTCAGATGTGCGAGGCAAGCTGGGCTATAACGTGTTTCGTAATCTTGTCCATCATGAATTTCCCGGACGACTCTATCCGATTAATCCCGGGAAAGAATCGATTTTGGGAATCAAAGCTTACCGTTCTATTCTAGATGTCGAAGAACCAGTGGACGTGGCGGTGGTAATTGTGCCGGCCAAAGCAGCCGAAACGGCTATAGCGGATTGCTGTACGAAGGGAGTGCGTTACATAGTCGTCGAAGCGGCGGGATTCGCCGAAAGCGGCGAAGAGGGAAAAGTGGCGCAGGCGCGCATCGAAAAAATAATCCGCCGGCACGGCTGTCGTGTTCTGGGACCGAACTGTTCCGGCGTAATCAACACGCATCACAATATGGTGCAGTCCATCGGCCTTTTGTCCGATTTGAAAAAAGGCAACGTCGGCATGGTGGCGCAGGCGGGAGTTTACGCCGCCGGGATTCTCACGGGATTGAGCAACGTGCTGGATTTTGGAATTGTGGCGACTATCGGCAACAAGATGGACATCAACGAAACGGACATTCTGGAATATTTAAGCGACGACGATTATATTTCCGTAATTGTTATGTATATGGAGGACATTCGCAACGGCAAACGATTTGTTGAAGTGGCAAGCCGGGCGGCGTTGCGCAAACCGGTGATTGTTTTAAAGTCGGGACGCACCGAGGCGGGGAAAAAGGCGGTATCGTCGCATACCGCGTCACTGGCCGGAAATGACGAAGTCAACAATGCCGCTTTCCGGCAAAGCGGCGTAATCCGTGCCCGTGACAATGAACACCTTTTTGCTCTCACGCGCGCTTTCTCCAAGCAGCCGGGTCCGAAAGGAGACGGAATTCTGGTGATTACCTATACCGGTTCACTGGGTGTGGCCGCTACGGATATGCTGTATTTGTCCGGCATGCGCCTGGCTGTGCTTGAACCGTATTTTCAGCAGCGATTGAAAAACGTGCTGCCGGATTATGCCAGCACTGGCAATCCCATTGATTGTTCTTTTTCCATGACGCCTACGCAGGTCAAAACACTGGTTGAAATCGGCGTGGAGTCAAACGACGTCAGCGGGTTTATCGTTGTGCTTCAGGGGGAAATTCTGGGCTCTTTCGTGGATGTGATGAAAAACATCGACTACAAGGGAAAGCCCGTCCTGTGCTGTGTTGCCTGTAAGGAATTCATGATTAATGATGTGGTCAGAATGGAACAGTCCGGGTTTCCCGTTTATTCCACGGCGGAAATGGCCGCGGAGGTTATGTCGCAGATGTATCATTATGGTCTGCGGCGTCAGAGCGCCATCGCTGATTCTATCGCCCGCCATCTTACGAGGGATACTCTATCCATCGATAATTTGCCGGTGCGCCTGCGTTTGATAAATCCCAAAGACATCGGCCTGTGGACGGATTTTGTCAAAAGTTGCTCGGAAAAATCACTGTGGCTGAGGTTTTTGTCTCCTTTTTCCGCCACGCCGGAGCGCGCGCAGCGCTTCTGCAATGTTGATCCGGAAGAGGAGATAGCCGTCGTGGCGGAGATGAAGGACGGCGACAAATATAAATTCCTGGGTATCGCGCGCCTGATTAAGAACAAACTATGTGAAGGCGAGATGGAATACGCCATCATTGTTTCCGATCCCTGGCAAAATAAATCTCTGGGTTATACTCTTTCTGAACAGTGCATTGAGCTGGCCCGCAGGGAAGGTTATAAAACTATCCGGGCGGAAACACTGCGGGAAAACTATGCGATGATCCGTATTTTCCGCCGCTGTGATTTCAATTTCGCCAGTAGGGATGGGAACATGGTATCGATGACGCTGGATTTGACGTGATACAGGCCTAAGGAACAATCAAAATAAAATCTTCTTCATCATTGATTCTGTTATTTTTAATATAAATAGCCGATGATAAAGAAAATGCCGCTTTCCTGTTTCACGGAAAGCGGCATTTTAGGGAGGGTTTTTTTCCGGTGCAGAAAAAAATTATGGCTGTCTCTGCACCGAAGATTTGCTAACCAAGTTTTTTTCTGTTGGTGACAAGGTCGTCGACAACAGCAGGGTCAGCAAGTGTAGAAGTATCACCGAAATTACCATATTCTTTGGCCGCGACATTTCTCAGAACGCGGCGCATAATCTTACCGGATCTGGTTTTAGGAAGACCGTCGGCCCACTGAATAACGTCGGGTGTAGCGATCGGACCGATTTCCTTGCGGACATGCGCGATCAAAGCTTTCTTGAGGTCGTCTGTCTTGGCCACATTATTATTCAGTGTGACGTAGGCAAAAATACCCTGACCCTTGATGTCATGGGGAAATCCGACCACCGCCGATTCCGCAACATCCGGATGAGACGTCAATGCAGCCTCCACTTCCGCGGTGCCCATTCTGTGGCCGGACACGTTGATAACGTCGTCAACGCGGCCGGTGATCTTGTAGTCACCGTCAGCGTCTCTTTCCGCGCCGTCACCGGAGAAGTAGTAACCGGGGAACTGGGAGAAGTAATTTTCGATAAACCGGCCATCCTTATCATTCCACAAACCGCGGGTGATGCCGGGCCAGGCCTTCTTAATGCAAAGGGAACCTTTGCCGGGACCCACAATTTCCTTCCCGTTTTCATCCATCAGCGCCGGAACGACACCGAAGAACGGCTTCATGGCTTTTGCCGGTTTGATATCAATCGCGCCGGGCAGAGGCAGAATCATGTGGCCGCCGTTTTCCGTCTGCCACCAGGTATCCGCGATCGTGCAGCGGCCGCCGCCGACTTTTTTCCAGAACCACCACCAGGCTTCGGGGTTGAGCGGCTCGCCGACCGAACCCAGAACCCGCAGCGAAGAAAGATCATGCATATTGACCCACTTGTCGCCTTCCTTGGCAATCGAGCGGATCGCGGTGGGAGCGGTGTAGAAATTGTTGACGTTGTATTTCTCGACAACGGCCCAGAACCGTCCGAAATCCGGATAGTTGGGAACGCCTTCGAAAACGATGGTGGTGAAGCCGTTGCAGAGCGGCCCGTAAACCACGTAGCTGTGACCGGTGACCCAGCCGATATCGGCGGTGCACCAGTAGATGTCTTCGTCACGCACGTCAAACGCCAGCTGCTGCGTCATGGAAGCGTACAGCAGGTAACCGGCCTGGGTGTGAACGACGCCCTTGGGCTGTCCGGTCGAGCCGGAGGTATAAAGGATGAACAGCGGATCTTCCGCGTCCATTTCTTCCGGTTTGCAGTAACGGTCCGCTTTGGCCATGAGGTCTTCATACCAGACGTCGCGTCCTTCCTTCATGGGAACTTCCATGCCGGTTCTTTTCACAACGATCTGTGTTTTCACGGAAGGACTCTGTTCCAGCGCCTTGTCGGCGTTGGCTTTCTGGGGAACAGCCTTGGAACCGCGGTAGGTGCCGTCGCAAGTGACCAAGATTTTGGCTTCGCAGTCGTTGATGCGGTCTCTTAACGCTTCCGCGGAGAAGCCGCCGAACACAAGGGAGTGAATGGCGCCGATGCGGGCGCAGGCCAGCATGACGACCAGAGCTTCGGCGATCATCGGCAGGTAAATGGAAACGCGGTCGCCTTTCTTGATCCCCAGACTCTTAAGAACATTCGCGAATTTGTTGACTTCGCGATACATATCGAAATAGGTGTAAACTTTCCAGTCGTTGGGGTCGTTGCCTTCGAAAATGACCGCCGCTTTGTTTTTTTTGGTTTCCAGATGACGGTCCAGACAGTTGTAGCTGACATTGAGCTTTCCGCCTTCAAACCATCTCACATGCAGGTCCTTGGCGTCGAACGACCAGCTCGATACCTTGTTCTTGTCAAACGGCTTAAACCAGGCGAGCCTTTCTGTAGCCATCTTCGCCCAGAACGCGTCGGGATTTTCGATCGATTCTTTATAGAGTTTTTCGTACTCTTCCCGGCTCTTGATGTAGGATTTTTCTCTCACTCTTTCCGGTACAGGAAATATCTTGTCGTAAAAATCTTGTTCATTTGCTTCAGCCATATTATTCTCCTTTTAAAAATTATTTGTATGTCTTTAAAATCCGGGCACCAGGCATTTTTTATTCGCCGGATGCGGGTTGTAATCATTTTGTCTTTTCAGGGAGGGATACGCCCCACGATTGAACTTCATTCGTATAGTCAGAAGAGCGAGTTCTGATTGTCCGCCGCAGCGTGGGGCGTATTACAATGGCTGATGCAATACATGTACCCCCTGAAAAACAATTACTGAATACACCCTCTATTAAGGGGCTGGTATCAGCGTCCGTCCGAATTGGATGTGGGAATTTTACTTATGCGGCCTGTCCGTGTTTGTCTGACAAAAATGGGGTAAAAAAAGGCGGGCGGCAATGAAGAAAAACTATCACCGTAAATAGGAAAAAATTATTTGTGATTATATGCCGCGACAGGACCGGTCTCCGTGCGTATTTGATGACGATTTAATTACGGCCGATCTTGCCGGAGACGTTTTTGTGCTCGCCTTGGTTTTAGAGATAGCTGTGCAGGCTAGAGAGGAGGTTTACTCCCAAGTATGTGAAGAGCATACAAGCAAAGCCGATAACGGCCAGGACGGCCAGACGTTTCCCGTGCCAGCTGCGGACGTAGCGGGCGTGTATCATAATGGCGTAAACGAGCCATGTGATCAGGGACCATGTTTCCTTAGGATCCCAGCTCCAATAGGCTCCCCAGGCGTAATGCGCCCAGACAGAGCCGGTGATGATGCCGATGGCTAGGAAAACAAAACCTAGTGCCGCGCTTTGATAGATAAGCAGATCCAGCGCTGGCAGTGGAGGCAGTTTTTCGGCAAACATCGGAGAATATTTTGCTTCTTTCCCGCTTTTCCAGAGGTAAAGAAGGCCGCAGCCGAAGGCGACGGTAAAGGCGGCATAACCCATGAAGCAGGTGACAACATGCGTGGTCAGCCAGTTGCTTTGCAGAGCGGGAATAAGCGGTTCGATGCGGTTATTTATTCCCGGCGCGATGGATGCGTAGGCCATGGTAAAAAAAGTTATGGGAACGACGAAGGCGCCGAGGCTTTTGTTTTTAATGCGCCACTCCACGGCCAAATAAAGAATTATGATTGACCAAGCAAAGAAGACGAGAGACTCGTATAGATTGCTGAGCGGCGCGTGTCCAAAACCAAGATTGTACGAAGCCTTCCACCTCAAAATCAAGGCAAATGTGTGCGCAAAAAAACCTGTCCAGGCTAGGAAGGAGGCCAGCCGTGCCCAAAATTCTTTTAGGAATATCATCCTGAACAGATATAAAACAAAGGAAGTAAAATAGATAAAAGTTACGTAATTCAAAATAACCGTGTCCGTCATGTCGCTATCTCCCCGCTGATACGTTGACGCAGACGATTCAATTTGCCCGCCAGCGAGGTGCTGTAGCGGTTGCTGATACCGTTCACGCTTATCTTTACTCTCTGGGGTTGTTGTTCCACGAGTACCCAAATACGCTGGTGCGCGGTGAAATAGATGGTTATCAGACCGACGAGCAAAAAAACACCTCCCGTCAAAGCAAAAGGAACACCGGGATCGCGCACGACGCGCAGGCCGGTGTAGTAGCGCTTTTCGATAGTCTTCAGGGAAAAAACCAGAGGCTTAAAAAGACCGGGGTTAAACAGGGGTACCTCGGAAAGCAAACCGGGATTAACTTCCGCGATTTCTTTGATATGCTGAAAAACCCAGAACTGAATATGTTTTTTGTCTGCTTCGATGCTTAGCTTTACGGCCGGTCCCAATTGCATGATGTTTTCTTCCACACGCAAAACGGTGGCTCTTGCTTTTTTTGCCGGCAGCTGGAAAACGTCTCCCTGTTTTACCATGATGTCTGTACTTTTCCCGCCCGCTGTGGTGTATGTCAGAACGGCTTTAGTTTCCGGCGAAATGCCGTAACTGGATTGATAAAAACGAAAGCCTTCAAAAGTCAGAGGATGATTGACCAGGACGGAGCCTTTGTGAACCACATTGCCCTCTCTGATGAAACTCAGGGCGGAACGGTAGGTTTTCGGGGCGCCGGTGTGGTAGAATTCGACGACGAATTGGTCACAGCGCACGGAAAAATCAAGCTGATACGGTCCTTTGTCTTTGTTTAGTTGAATAACGCTGGCGGATTCTCCTTCCTGCAGATGGACATCGGCTTCCAGTCCGAAAACGGAACCGATTATGGCTGCGGCGATTATAATCAGAATGCTTAAATGAACAATGTAAACGCCGAAAAGAGAAAAACGTCCCCCCTCGCGATAGAAAATGATTCCTTTGGCTGTTTTCAGCTTCTTGACGGAAGAAAATTTTGCGGTCAGAGAAGCGTCCACGGCCCGGCAGGCGGCATCAATTTTGTCCGTAAATATTATCCGCTCATTTTCGAGATTTTCAAAGAGAACGGACGGCGGCGGGTGCGTTGATTTGCATTGTCTTAAAGTCACCGGTAAGCGATTAATGGAGCAGATGATGAGGTTAATTGAGAGAAGCCCCATAAGAATGTAAAACAGAGGGGAATGATAAAGGTCGGCCAGCCACGCGATACCGTAAGGGCGTGGAATAAATGTTGCAGCCATAAAAAGCAGAACCAGCAAAACCAGTAAGGCAATTGTTAGTTTTATCGAAGAAAAGAAAGACCGAAGAACGTTTTTGCTTTTTGACAAGGAAAGTTCTCCTTAATTTGATGCCGGATACATAAAACTTATCACTGAATATCTTTTCTGTCAAAAGATACGCGATAAAAATTACCATACATACTCCTTGAAAAAACAGAGGACTTATCTTACTATAAATTGAATTCGGTACCACGAGAAACCGGCGAAAGGCTATGGTATGGGTGGCTTCGGCAATAATCGGGTAATGTCCATTAAAGCCGCTTATAGGCGCGTGGTATCCGGCGGTATCATATATATAATTTTTGTTTGTCTTTTTAGCGCTTTGTTAATAGTCGGAATAGCGTCCGGAATTCATGCCCTTTTTATTGCTGGTTCTCGCAACGCCTACGGAACGTATCGTGAAATTCCGGTTGCCATTCTTATTTCCACTTACATTTTTTTTGTTGTTTCCTCCACAGGGCTTTGTCTTGTTTCTTCGATCGGCCATGTTTTCGGCGTAAAGGATTTTATTCCTCTTGCCCGGCGCTGTGTTTATTTATCGATTGTCACCATTCTGGCCGGTTTTTTAGTCATCGGGCTGGAAATCGAAAACCCTTTCCGCATGGTTTTGTACAATATAATTTCTCCTAATCTGAGTTCTAATATTTGGTGGATGGGCACTCTTTATGGTTTCGCCGTTGTTTTTTTGACGGTGGAGTTCATTTTTCTTCTGAGCGCGGGGAAACATAAACAGGCTGTGATTGCTGGCTTTCTGGGAGTAATTACGGAAATCGCTGCCAACAGCAACCTGGGAGGCGTTTTTGCCATGATGCACGGGCGGCCCTTTTGGTATGGGCCGTACTTTCCGGTATATTTTATTTTGTCCGCTTTAATTACAGGTTGCGCTTTTATTATCTTTTTTGTTTTGCTCGCGTATAAAATCAATCGTTGCAATATCGATCAGCCGACCCGCAAGGCTTTGGAGTCAGTGGGAAAGCTTGCCATGCTTTTGCTGGTCATTGTGATGGTTTTTACCATCTGGAAAATGTTGACGACATTGGTCAGCGGTCCGTCCGCTCTAGCGGCAATGAGCGCATTATTGGCTGGTCCTTATTCTTTTAATTTCTGGGTAATTGAAGTGTGCGGCGGAATGATTATCCCTTTTATTTTGCTTCTGGTATCCAGAAGCAAAAATCTGATTATCATGTTTGTGGCTTCCGTCGTCATGATTTTCAGCATTTTTTTCACCCGTCTGGACATGGTTGTCGTGGGGCAGATTGTTCCGCTTTACTGGGAACTTGGCGTGGAAGAGTATTCACGGCTGCATATTTATACTCCCAGTGTTCATGAAATTTTGGTGGTGCTCGGAGGAATAAGTTTCTGCGCCTTGGCTTTTTTGTTGGGGGAAAAAATATTTTACGGATTTTCTCATGAAGAGCAGGCTTCCGCTCCAGAAGAAACAAAACAAGAGATAAACGAAACACAGGAACTGACATGACTGATGGTCTGAACCACAACGGGAGGAAACAAGAAAAAGTTCCGGGATTTCAGCTTGAAATAGAACGCCGGGAATTTCTGAAAATGGGGCTGGTAATAACCGGGATTTTTGCGGGCGGCAGTATTTTGTCTCTGGTTTCCAACGTTCGTAATGCTTATTCCCTGGATGCGTACCGGAATGAATATCAGTATAAGCCGCATTATGCAATGATATTAAGGCAGGACCGCTGTATCGATTGCAAGCGTTGCATGGAAGCCTGTGTGGCTGCCAACAGTGTGCCTGACTACGGATGGAGAACGATGATTTTGAAAAGAAGAGTTCCCAAATCCGTCGATCAGAAGTGGGAGTTCATCCCGATATTATGCAACCAGTGCAATAATCCTCCCTGTGTGCGCACCTGCCCGACGCAGGCGACATATAAAGATAAGGTAAGCGGCATCGTGATGATGGATGATAAAAAGTGTATTGGATGCAAGTCATGTATTATGGCCTGCCCCTACAATTCGCGATATTATAACGAAGCTAAAAAGGCGATTGATAAATGCGATTTTTGTTTTGTAACGAGGCTTTCCCGTGGAATGAAAAACGTAGCCTGTTCTGAGGCCTGTCCCGCCGATGTCCGAGTGTTCGGCGATTTGTCCGACCCGGCCAGCAGGGTTTTTCAACTCGTGCATCAGTTGCAGAAACCGGTGTGGGTGTTGCGGGAAGAAGTGGGCGCGAAGCCGAACGTGTTTTACATGAAAGGTTGAAACATTGTTGATGAAAAAAAACCGTTTCTTCATCATTATTCTTGCTTTATTTTGTGTCGCCAACGTTGGCGTTTCCGGGAAAACCGGCTTTTCCGACGGTGGGGGCATTCTCTATACTCAGCCGGTGAAATCCGTTATTTTCCGGCATCTGTATCACGTGGACATGAAAAAGATAGGTTGTGAAAAATGTCACAGCGGTCTTTTTGAAATGGAAGCGCTCAAAGCCCAGGAAAATAAAGATTTCATCATGGAATCACTTTACCGCGGCAAATATTGCGGGGCTTGTCACAACGGCAGAGAGGCTTTTGCTGCTGACACCCAATGCGCACGCTGTCATGTCCGAATAAGCGCGCAGGAAGTGGGGCACGTAAAAGGTAAACCTAAACCTTATAAAATCCCTGAATACAATACATCCGTTTTGTTTGGGAAAGACGAAATGCGGGTAAGTTTCGATCACAAAAAGCATTCGCCGCCGCTAGACTGCAAAGAATGTCATTTGAAGCTTTTTCAAATCAAGAAAGGCGCTAATGTTATCACGGTTACGGACCACAAACCACAAAAATATTGTTTCGGCTGCCATGACGGGAAAGAAGCTTTTTCCTGGTATACCTGCAACGGCTGCCATAAGAGCTGGAAAGAAATTGCTCAGATAGCCCCGCTTGCCAAAACAGGCAGGGGAAGCTGCTACAAATGCCACACCAACGCTGAAAAAATGAAAAGTTTGGTTGTGCCTCCAGAAATAGGCGGCGAAGGGGAAGGGTGAGCGGGGGCTCCTCCCCCGGTCCGGGCGGAAGATTATTACAAAGGTTATCTGGTGAATCCGGTGTTTCTGGGGCAGGATTTTCATCTGGCGATGGAATGTGTTGTCTGTCACAGAGGCGATGATAAAAAAGACGCTAAAGAAGCAGCCCATGCAGGGCGCATCGCCAGACCATCTGATAACCTTAAGCTTTGCGGTTTGTGTCATAAAAAAGTCGAACGCAACTACAGCAAATCCCTGCACTACACCAGTATGGGGCAGCGTGAAGGTGTCAAGCCCCGTTTTTCCGCCGAAGAGCTTAAAATTTTTGACCAAAAGGTTTTCGAGAAATCCTGTCGCACGTGTCACGCTTCCTGCGGTGATTGTCATGTCAAATCTCCACCTGTCTCCGGAATCACTACCGGCTTGCTACAAGGCCATAAATTTGTAAAGAAAAACGAAGGAAAAACATGCGCATCCTGTCACGGAGGTCGTGTTTATCCGGAATTTACGGGTGAGTACGGTGGAACTCCCGATGTTCATTATCAAAAGGGCATGATGTGTATGGATTGCCACAGCAAACAGGAAATGCATGGTGACGGAACAATGTATAAGTCAAAACAGGAGGTTACAGAACGACCCCGGTGTCAGTCCTGCCATACGAATAAAACTTTCCAGCTTTCCCATGAAATACACAAGGATACAGTGAGTTGTCAGGCGTGTCATTCCGCCGGCCAATATCGTCAATGTTACAGCTGTCATTTGGTAACCGGCTCTCAAGCCAAGCCGGATTTCATTCTGGGTTTGAATCCGCGTGACCGTAAGACCTTGACAACTCTTAGAGTCGTTCCTACTATAAGAAGTACATTTAACGAGGCGGGAATTAAAATGGATAACTTTGACACCGTGCCTAATTATTGGAATTCTCCGGTTCATAACATCAAAAAGCGGACAGAACGCACACGTTCCTGTGATTCCTGCCATGTGGCTAAGGAGGGCTTTTTGAAGCCTGAAACTCTTATAAAAGACGGCTCGAAAGCGAATGAAGATTTAATTTATAACATTAAACCAATTACCAAGTAACTTGAGGAGAAAGTGTATGAAAAAAGCAAGAATGTTAAAAGCGGTATTGATGGTTGTTGCGTTGTTGTTGCCGCTGACGGCTTTAGCCAGAGGGATTGATCCTGTCGTATCGACAGACTGGCTGCAAAAAAATCTGAAAAATCAGAAGCTCGTCATCGTTGATTTGCGCAAGGTGGAGGAATATAAAGTGAGCCATATTCCCGGCGCGGTCAATGTTTTTTATGGTTCCTGGGCGATAAAGGCCGGAGATTTGCTCAACGAACTGCCGGCGGTTGATGATCTGACGGATGTTATCAGTGACGCGGGCATCGACAAAGATAACCTAGTTGTGCTTGTGGGAAAAACGGAAAAGATTCCGGATCAGTTTGACATGACACGTGTTGCCTGGACGCTCAAGTATATGGGCATTCCCGACGTGGCCATTCTCGGCGGCGGACATACGCAGTGGGCAAAAGAAGGAAAGCCGTTATCTCAGGAGGCGGTAAAGGCAAAACCGAAATCTTTTAAGGCTTCCGTAAATAAAGGCCTTTTTGTCGATAAAGCATATGTGTTGGGCAAGCTCGGTAAGGCACAGATTGTGGATACCAGGGGTTCCACCTTTTTTGAAGGAAAAGAAAAATTGGAATTTGTGCCTAAAACCGGCAGAATCAAAGGCGCGGTTAACCTGCCAGTGGGCCAACTGTTTACACCGGATGGTTTATACAAAGCCAGGGAAGAGCTTGCCGCATTGGCTGAAAAAGCTGTGGGCAATGATCCGGGCAAAGAAATAATTGTTTATTGCGATACCGGAAAAACTTGTACTGGTTGGGCTTTTATTCTTACCGAAATGCTTGGCTATAGGGATGTCAAGGTTTACGATGGTTCATTCATGGAATGGGCGGCGGACGCCGGTGCGCCAGTAGAATAACAATAAAATAATTTTGTGTCCAAAAAAGCCCGATGGGAAAATTCCATCGGGCTTTTTTTTGTTTGATGTCATCGGCTGAATAAATTTACCCTCGCTGAAGGTGTGCAAAAATTATTTTTTCGTAACTTCAGAAAGGTCTATGCCGATAGATTTGGCTACCCCCTCGCCGTAAGCGGGATCGGCTTTGTAACAATTGCTAATGTGACGGAGTTTTACCTGCTTATTTGCCTCGTCAATGGATCGCGCGGTGTTTTCAAACAGCGCCTTCTGTTGTTCGGCGCTCATCAGCCGAAAGAGCTTTCCCGGTTGTGAGTAGTAATCATTGTCTTCTCGATGGTTCCAGTGATCGGCCGCGCCTTCCAGAGAAAGAGACGGTTCTCTGAATTCCGGTTGTTCCTGCCAGACGCCGAAACTGTTGGGCTCATAGCCGATGGTGCTGCTGGCGTTGCCGTCTACACGCATCATTCCGTCGCGGTGATAGCTGTTAACAGGACAGCGTGGCGCATTGACGGGAATAAGGTGATGATTGACTCCCAGGCGGTAACGGTGCGCGTCGCCGTAGGAAAAAAGTCTCCCCTGGAGCATTTTGTCTGGTGAAAATCCGATACCGGGAACAATGCTTGCGGGATTAAAAGCGGCTTGCTCTACTTCAGCAAAGTAGTTTTCGGGATTTTTGTTCAGTTCGAGTATGCCCACTTCCTGCAGAGGGTAATCACCGTGCGGCCACACCTTGGTCAGGTCAAAAGGATGATATGGGACCTTGGATGCTTCTTTTTCCGGCATAACCTGCACATACATTGTCCAGCGGGGGAATTCGCCTTTTTCAATGTTAAAGTATAAATCGCGCTGGTTGCTTTCGCGGCATTTGCCGATGACGACTGCCGCTTCTTCGTCGGTCAGGTTCTTAATGCCTTGATGAGTCTTGAAATGGAATTTTACCCAGTAGCGTTTATTGTCGGAACTGATCAGGCTGAAGGTGTGACTGCCGAAGCCGTGCATATGTCGGTAGCCGTCTGGAATGCCCCGGTCGCTCATCACGATTGTTACCTGGTGCAATGCTTCGGGAAGCGATGTCCAGAAATCCCAGTTATTTAAGGCGCTGCGCAGATTGGTGCGCGGGTCGCGCTTTACCGCGTGATTCAGATCAGGGAATTTCAGCGGATCACGCAGGAAAAATACCGGGGTGTTGTTGCCGACCAGGTCCCAGTTACCTTGCTCGGTGTAAAACTTAAGGGCGAAGCCGCGGATATCGCGCTCCGCGTCTGCCGCGCCGCGTTCACCAGCAACGGTGGAAAAGCGGGCGAACAAATCCGTTTTTTTGCCAACTTCGGAGAAGATTTTTGCTTTAGTGTATTTGGTTATGTCTTTCGTTACGGTGAAGGTGCCATAGGCGCCGGAACCTTTCGCGTGCATGCGCCGCTCAGGAATTACTTCGCGGTCAAAATGGGCGAGCTTTTCCAGAAACCAGACGTCCTGTAGAAGCTGCGGGCCGCGGGGACCGGCAGTTAAAACGTTTTGATTATCAGCAACAGGCGCGCCGAATGCCGTGGTCAACTTTTTCTCTTTTTTCATTCTGTCCTCCTTTTTTAAATTTATTTAGTTAATGGATAACTCACTCTCTATAAGCTTCCAACCTGGAATCATTCCGAAAAAGAAAATCAAAAACGCAAGCATTATTACCTGGTCGTTTTCCGGCTTTTTCCTGATGGTTTTTATGCCGTTCGTTTCAGGCAGTCACGGCAATACCCATAATATTCCATACGGGCCTCCGTGACGACGAATCCGGATTTTTTGACGATGTCTCTCGGTTCGACTGTGGTGGGGAGGTCATAGTCGATAATTGCTCCGCACCTTTTACAGATGAGATTGATATGTTCGGAAAGATTGGCGTCGTAACGGTTTTCCATCCGGTCGAATTCCAAAGATTTAATCAGGCCGTTTTCGGAAAATTCTTTAAGCGTTGCGTACACTGTAGATAAGCTGACGCTTTTGGTTTTTTTACGAGCTTCCTTGTAAATGAGTGAAGCGCCGGGATGCAGCTTGCGGTTTTTAACCAGTGCGTCGATTACCGCTAATCTCTGCGACGTTACCTTCAGGCCTTTTTCCCTTAATTGACTTATCAGGTCTTCTTTGTTAATCATCTTAATTCGGAATCATTCCTATTTAGGATGTCTTATAAATTTACATATAAACGTTGTCAAGAAAAATTATTTGCAGGCAATATCTTGATTATTAACGATATTTATAGCTGCGCTTAAATACGCGCCTTCACTTTGATTATTTTATATGGAGATCGATTTCATTAAGCAATGTTTGTGTCTGGTTTTCCAACAGGCCAAAACCCAGAAAAAAACCCATATCCTTACGGTAAATTATATTCATGTCCTTGTCGATAATAATGTAAACACGACGCGAAAGCGGCAGTAGCCAGTGGTCGGCGTCGTAGAGTTTGGCGATTCCTCCGTTTTTGTCCACTAGCAGAGTCATATCATTTAATTTGTGCTTGACGATAAAGTTGCGGTGCGGTTCGGCGGAATCTCTGCTTAATCCCAGAATTTTGATTTTGCGCTCTTCGTATTTTTTGATGTTTTGTTGAAACTCAACAAATTGTTTAATTCAGAGGCCTGTATCGTCTTTGGGATAAAACGCCAGCACCACGCCGCGGTACTCTTTTAAGAGTACGCTTAACGTTACAGAATTTCCATTTTGATCAGCCAGAGTGAAATCCGGGGATTTGTCGCTGGCAGGTGTTTGTTTTCCGTCCGCTAATACGAACGCCGGCAGAAATGAAAAAGCGAACATAAATAAAAAAAGTTTTGTTAAACACATATGTACCTCCTGATAAAAATTGAGTTGTATTATACCTTTTGACGGAAAATAAAACCATGGAGATTGTTTTCATTGAAATTTTACGTTGCCTCCGATTAGTATTGCCGAAATTTTTTCGCTTAGCGGTTAAATGTTGGCAAAAGTCATTGATTCTTTTATTAATATTAATTGTTTTTAATGTTATTAAACGGGCGTATTTTACATGGCTGGCCATCTGCCTGTTGAATTTTTCCCGAGAAAGGCATCAATGTCAGAATAATAAAAACGGGAACTTATTCATAAAAAATTATTCGGAAATTAAAAATGTTTCGATAAATTGTATTCAAATATTTATTGATTAAAGCGTCAATAAAAAGTCGATAGTTCATAATGAGCAGTATTTGAAATAACGCATATTTTTGAAAATGCTGTTTAAATGATTTTTATAAAAAATACCGTGTATATGATAAAATAAAACTTTATTATTTATAGAATAGTTACTTTGTTACAAAAATATCGTCGCGCAGATTATAATTCACCTCAAATTTTGGTTTTTCTTTGTTTCTGTTCAAAATTGCTGTATATCCGGGACAAAAGTATGCGCACGAGAGGTTGACAAAATGGTATCACGATTACGGTATTTCTTTCGCTTGAAATTTCTTGTGTTGTGTTTGATTACTATAATTTCGAAGGTTGCTTTTGCGGTAAACTTTTATGACGGCTCCCGCGCAAAACAGGGATTATATTTTCTTACCTATGCTTCTGCCTATTATGCTGATGAGACTACTAACAAGAATGGTAAGGCAACCAGCAAAGACTTGGGCCTTTTCAGCGCACAAGAGATCCTGCGTTTTTGTTATTATTCGCCTGACTTTGTCGCGACCGTTGTCGTTCCTTTTGGTTACACTGAAATTAATTATTCGAATCAGGATTCTTTTAGTTTGGGCGATATGAGTCTCGGTGTCGGTTATTTTCTGCCGGTTAAGCAGGTTGATATTCTGCCGATGCTTTTCGTAAAATTTCCCACAGGAGAATATAGTGCCTCAAAAGCCGCCAATATCGGTTCAAATCAGTATGACATTATGCCAATGGTATTTCTGCACAAAACACAGGGACATTTCAGCGTTGATGCTGTAATGAAATATTATTTCCGGCTGAAAAACAACGTTACAGATGTCTTGCCAGGTGATGAGTTATATCTGCAGGGGCTTGTGGGCTACAATGTAACGGACAAATTTAAATTAGGGCCTTCTATGAGCTGGATGATTAGTAAGAATAAGAAACAAAATGATACTTCAATTAGCAACAGTGCCAGAGAAAAACTTTCCGTGGGCGCTGATTTTTATTATCGCTTTTCTTGGCTCAGCGTAACATTCACTTATTTTTACGACGTGTACGCAGAAAATTCTCCCAAAGGGCATTTCTTCCAGCTAAAAACTGTTTATCATTTTTAATTGTTTTCCGGAAGGAAACCAACCGACTGTGATCTGTTTTTGAAAGATGTCCAGATATGGTTGTTGACAATTTTTTTACGGCGGGTTTTCTCAGCAAATAGAATTGTTGCCTTAGAACTTCCCAATTACATTGACATAAGAATTTTCTTTTCCTATAATCATGTTTGAAAAGCACATATTAAGATAAATTTATATCATGATGAATAGGAAGGGAGGATAAACATGAGTTCGTATGTAAGGTATATCGACAAGACCCGTGAGTATTATCTTGCGCAAGGCTATGAGACCCCATACAGATGGGCGCACTTTGATGAAGTGCCCTTCACGCCCTTAAAAAAACCTTTATCAGAATGCTGCATCACTATCGCCTCTACCAGCGATGTGGCGTTGAAGTCCGAGCAAAATAAATCCGATGAAAATGGACACAAGCTTATAGGTAATGTTTATGAAATCCCGTCTGATGTTAAAGCAACTGATTTATTCTCCAAGCAGGAGCATTATGATCGTCATGCCACTAACCTGGACGACGTAAACGCTTATTTCCCTGTAACAAGATTGCATGAATTTGTTGTCCGAGGACGTTTGGGAAGTGTGGCGCCTTATCTTTACGGGGTTTACACGGCCTACAGTCAGAAAAGGACGCTTGAGATCGACGCACCCGAGGTGCTAAAACGCTGCCGCGAGAACAATGTGGACGTGGCGGTTTTAACGCCGGTCTGACCGGTATGTCACCAGACCGTGAGTCTGGTAGCAAGACACCTGGAAGCAAATGGAATTGCGACGGTAGTGATGGCTTGCGCGAAAGACATTGTCGAATATTGTGGAGTGCCGCGTTTACTTTTTACTGATTTTCCTTTGGGGAATCCTTGCGGAGAGCCTTTCAATGCTGAACAGCAGAGAAAAATATTTTCCATGGCGCTGGATTTGCTTGAATCGGCCAGAGCGCCACGTACAACAGTACAAACGCCATTCATCTGGCCTCATGGTGACAAATGGAAAGAGCTATTCATGAGCGAAGCTCAACCTTTCCTTGATGAAAAGGCGACAGAAAACTGGCAACGCGCGAAAGAAGAATATCGTAAACTGAAAAAGGAAGGAAAAGTATAGTCGATGGAAAAGGAAATCATTGTTTATTCAACCCCATTATGTGTTCCTTGTGAAAATCTTAAGAAATTTCTTAGAGAGGAAGGGCTTGAATTCAAGGTGAAAGATATTATGATGGATAGTGAAGCGGCTGAACTGTTGGAGGAAAAAGGTGTTCGTTCCGCTCCTGCGCTTGGGATTAACGGAAAGATTCTTTTCGGAGTCGATTTAAGACCTGAGAATCTTCGTAAAGAACTGTATCTTTAAGGTACTGTGCTTCCCCCCTTAGAGTTTGATAGGGAGTTGGTGGTACGACTCTTGTATTTCAAATCTGACTGTTTGTTAAAAATTTTGTCATTTTTACTGGCTAATGATTAAGCCAATAAAGTAATAACCGAAGGATTGGGTAATTATAGCTTATTGTAAGAAATGTTAATTTGTTAATACATCAGCTAGGAGAACAATATCGATTCCCGAGAGTGGCTAGGTGAGAATGTTGTATGGTGAAAATATTTTAATGATGATTACTCCTTTTAGCAATTAATACGCGTAGCGCAAAAACACGCTCCTCGCGTTAAAATTCGAGTATTTGTTGTTTCTGTTTTATCATTTTTGCGAAAAAATCCACTTCAAAAAGTTGAAGTTATTCGCTCTAAGCGCCTACTCGCATTCGAAGGCGTCGTTATGCTGTCACGGCTTACTCAAAATCATCCTTTATCGTAATTGCCGTTGCAGCAGGTTTAAAATTTTAGAAGAGATTTTTATCGGCGATTTTTGTGTTTTGATATCGCAGCGTTATTTTACCGCAGCGCCTTTTTTAAGTCCGCTCACAAAAGTGGGGGTTTATCTCTGGGGGTGAAAAATTGTCGACATCGGTAGCGCTCCGCCGCGCAGATAAGTCTAAATGCCTTTTGTTGTTTTCGCCAGAGCATTTTATGGGTCGACTCGTGTTACGCACCAGCTGCTTTTTGTAACTCATACAGCAAACTTGTAATTTATGAAATACAAATATAAAATAAACTTCTGTTCTGTTTATCCGATAATTTTTATCGGTTCATTTTTCCATCTCACTGAAATTAAACATTTTTCGTTTAGATATCAGTAGAATCACGTTTTGTTTCTCGCGTGAAAGTTTATTGACTTGACACACATACGACGTTTCCTTATTATCTTTTTAATATTTTTCGCTAGGAGGTAAATGCCATGAGTTCTCCCACCGTATTGGATAAGACCTATTACTTTATAACCAAGCGCATGGTGGAAACCGGCCAGGCCCCCCATTACACGGAAATAGCCAAAGAGTTGGGTGTTTCCATGGAGGAGGGGCGTCAGGTTCTGCGCGAACTTTTTTCCAGAAGAGTTCCCGGCTGGCTTGCGCCCGGCACGGATTTTATCGCTTCTTTTGCTCCATTTAACAATCAGCCCACACAATTCAGAATCACCATCGACGGCCAGCAGAAATGGTTTGGTCAATGAGCATTTGAGTCGCTGGCGGTCTGCTGGCTTTTCCCGGGCAAAACCGTGAATATTGATACACCGTGTTTGGATTGCGGTGAGCCGATGCATTTGGAGGTTCGCGATGGAGTGATTTTAAAAGCTGAGCCCAAAGAAATAATCGGTTACGTGGCTGTTCCATTTTCGCGTTGGATGGAAAACATAAGTTATTCCTGATCAACGATGACATTCTTCCGGTCGGAAGAACATCTTCGTAATTGGACACAATTCAAACTAGGCATGGAGGAGGGAATATTCTCTCTTCCTGACTTGCTTAAACTTTTTTCGGGGCAGATGTTTTGGCGGCGTTTGGCGCCGGATTATTTTACCCGTATGCGCGAATACGCTGTGGAATGGATAACCACGATGCAGGAAATCGGTAAAGCCGGTCCTTTTTGGTCGTTGAAAAAAGCGTAATCTCTTCCAAATGCATTCCGGAACACCGGTCAGAAAGGCGGAGATTATTCAATTTAAGAACATGATGGAGGAGAACTTAATGTATAAATTGAAATTTAACGAAAAGGTTTGCGCGACATGTCCTTCCAGTGATTGTTTATTGAAGTGTCAGTACATGACTTTCAGCGGGCACAAGGAGGCGCACGCGGAGATAATGAAGGTTGTGCGCGGTAAAGATTCCCGTGTTCTTCATGAGTGCACTACCTGTTACGCCTGCGAGGAATATTGTAAAAGGGGCAATCATCCTTATTATCTTATCTGTGAACGACGTGAAGAAAAAGGCATGTTCACCGCGGCGCGCCCCATTACCAATCAGTGGATTAATATGACCGAGATGCAGGGGAAATTCCTGGTGGGGGATGTCAAGGATAAAGCGCTTTCCTGTTGTTACATTGCTGAATTGGGTGATTTGGGCACAGGCGAGATTTTTAAAGACGTTGCCGCTGCGGGCGCCTTTGGCACAGAGTTCATGTGCCCGGCCGTGCACACGCATTTTGCCCGCATGTCGGTGGTAAAGGAACGTCTTCCCTTAGTTATCGACAATTTCCGGCGGCTGGGTGTCAAGGAAGTTATCTGTCTGCATGATGAATGCTACGGCACTTTTACTTCGATTGCTTCCGCTTACGGCATCGAGGTTCCCTTCAAGCCAGTATATTACATGGATTTTCTTTTGCAGAGAATGAAAGAGCTTAGGGGGAAAATAAAGCCACTTAACATCACCGCAGCTTATCAGCGCCCTTGTTCCAACCGTTTGATTCCGGACAAATTGCCACTGGTCAAAAAAATACTGAATTTAATTGGCGTGAAACTACCTAGGAGAGTTTATCAGGATGAAAACTGCCTTTGTTGCGCGGAAATAGTCCGGTCGATTTCCGGTTACAAACTGGCGGACGATTTACAGAAGAGAAATATCGACGACATGCTGGCTGTGGGAGCAGAATACTGTGTTTTCAACTGCCCGGCCTGCCAGTCGTCGCTTTCAGAAAAAGTTTCCAAAAGAGGATTGAAGCCCGTGCATATCATTGATTTGTGTAAAATGGCGATAGGAGAGAAGGAAAGGAAGGTTGCTTAATGAACGATATTCTGAAATCCCTCATTGATATTGTCGGAGACAAAGGTGTATCCAATGCGCCTGAAGAGCTCTGGTTTTATGCACGTGATCCTGGCGTGTTGAGTCCTCATAACCCGGATTACGTGGTGGCGCCGAAAACAACAGAACAAGTGCAAAAAATTGTTCAGCTGGCCAACCGTGAAAAAATACCCATTGTGCCGATGGGCAACGGTATGGCGCTGACGGGCCTGGTAATACCGCTCAAAGGTGGAATTGTTCTGGATATGAAACGGATGAACAAAATTTTGGAAGTAAACGAGAAGGCCCGCTACGCCGTGGTGGAGGGAGGGACATCGCAGGGCGTACTCAAAGCTTATCTGCAGGAGCACTATCCGCACCTGCGTCACAGCATTCCCGACGCGCCGCCTACTACGACGATTGCCGCCAATGTTGCTTTGCATGGCCAAGGGCGCTTAACCAATCAGTATGGTTTTAATTCTGATATGGTCACGGGCATGGAAATTGTTTTACCGACGGGTGAGATTTGCTTGATCGGCTCGCCATCTTTAGGCCCTTACTGGTTTTCCAAAGGCCCCACGCTTCCCGATCTTTCTGGATTGTTTCTGGGGTGGCTTGGTGCCACGGGCGTTATCACCAAAATGGGATTACGGCTTTACCCCAACAAGAAAATTCGTGAGGTGGAAATGTTTGTCACCGATAAAGTCGAGCTTGTGCCAGAAATTCTTTACAAGCTCACCCACTTGGAAATTCTGGAAGACGTGAATGTCTGGTTCCAGCCCAAACCGTTGATGTTTGTGGGTAATTTTCACGTCACTATTTATTTTAACGGTGATACGGAAGAGGAGATTGAATTTAAAAGAAAGATGATTTGGGATTCACTACAGGAATTTATCGACTCCAAAGACGGTGGATTCATGAATGTGCAGTATATGAAAGGAATGCTTCTGCAGATGCCCCAACGCGGTATCGCCGATTTTGCCGATGTGCCCAAAGGCGGCGGATTTGAGTATTCGGGGCCGATAACAATTATCGAACATTTCCCGCAATACGCCGCCAAGGTCGTCGAGTTGGCGAAAAGATATGATATCCTCTATGCCAGCTCCGCGCGATTGATTTCCGGCGGACATTGCATGATGTTCAGCATCTCGTTCGCTTTCAACCGCAGCAATCCGGGGATGATGAAAAGAGTAAAGGAAGCCCTGGATGAAGCTACTACTTTCGCCCTAGAGATGGGAGGGATTCCTTGGAAACCCAATTTTATGGAGCAGAAAATGACGATGAAAAAAATGGATCCTAACGCTCTCAATCTTTTACAGATGATAAAGAAAAATCTTGATCCGGAAGGCATCATGAATCCCGGAAACTGGGAGGTGAACTGATGACCTACATACGTAGCATAGAACATGCAGATATCGTTCATAGATGCTTTCGGTGCGGTTACTGTAAATTTCCTGAGGATTACAGCGACTTCAACTGTCCTTCATACAAGGCCTTCGGCTGGGATACTTTTTCACCGGGCGGCAGGATGTGGCTGATCCGCGCCTGGCTTTTGGGCGAAATCGAGACAAGTCAGCGCTTTGCCGAAATTCTGTATTCGTGCGTGGCGTGCGACAACTGCAAAAATCAGTGTGTTTTTGGCAAGTTCAGAGATTTTTTGCCGGAAATCTTTCAGGAAGCAAAGGCTGAACTGGTCAGTGATGGTTTGATTCCTCCCGCTGTGCGTGATTATTTCAAGGCAATTGTCGTAAGCGGCAATCCTTATAAATTGCCGCAGGCGGAAAGGGGCAAATGGTCTGAAGGCACAGGACTGCAAAAGTACTTAGGTCAGGAGTATCTATTTTATGTGGGATGTGTCGGCTCCTACGATGAAGTCGGGCAAAAAATGGCCAAAAGCGTGGGAAGTATGCTGGTCAAGACCGGGGTATCCGTCGGTATTTTAGGAGAAGAGGAAACCTGTGACGGAAACGAAGTGAAAATTTTGGGCGAAATGGGATTGTTTGGCGAGCTTGCCCATGCCAATATTGAAAAATTTAAAACAAAGGGTGTCAAAAAAATCATCACGCTTGACCCTCATGCGCTCAATGTTTTTAAAAATGATTATCCGAAACTCGGTGCGGATTTTCAGGTGTTTCATTACACGGAGATATTGGCCGGGTTGGTGAAAAAGAAAAATATAAAGTTTAAAACTTATTCGGCAAGAATCACTTATCATGATCCGTGTTATTTAGGACGCCACAATCAGATATACGCAGCACCGCGGGAAATTCTCCGTGCCGTTCCCGGCGTGGAGCTAATCGAGATGCGCCGCCACGGCCTTAATGCTTTTTGCTGTGGCGGAGGAGGAGGTAACTTCTTTACGGATATTCTGGGCACGGGCGAAAACAGCGCCGGACGCGTGCGTGTACAAGAAGCACTGCAAACAGGCGCTAATATCATCGCTGTCGCTTGCCCGATCTGTGCCAAAATGCTTACCGACGCGGTGAAGATAGAGAATCTGGAAGATAAGTTAGAGATTCTGAGTATTGTTGAAATTATGAACAGAGCGCAAAAATGATCAAGAAAGGAAGTGTTATGGATAAAGATAAAATGCTCCAGGAAGTTTACGAAAAGGCAAAAGCCTACGAGTTAAAAGGGGGCAATTGTGCCCAATGTTCTATTGCTGCTATTTTTGAAGTTCTCGGTGTTAATGATGAAAATGTCATCAGGGCGGCCACGGGTCTGGCCGACGGTGTGGGGCTCTCCGGCGACGGTCATTGCGGCGCTCTTTCCGGCGGAACAATCGCCATCAGTTATTTCTTCGGCAGAAAAAAAGAAGATATGGCAAGGATGGGCAAAAATTTAAAAGCGCTTCTTTTGGCAAAAAAACTTCACGCCGAATTCGTGAAAGAATTTTCTACCTGCCGCTGCCACGATATTCAAATCAAACAGTTTGGCCGTTTCTTCGATATGTGTAATATGGAGGATTTGAAGGCAGCGCAAGTCATGGGCATGGCGGAGCAATGTTCGACGCTGGTCGGAAAAGTGGCGCGCATGGCTTTGGAAATTATTTTGGAAGAAAGGGAAAAGGAAGCGAAAAAAGCAAAACAAGAAGAGCTTTCCGTTCTATAGTATAATAACTTAAATTTGTGGCGCGGTTTTTGTCGCCAGATCGGGAGGCCAAATGAAAGAATTGATAATAGTAGTTGTTATTATCGCGGTTTGGATATTTCTGCAGGCTTGGCTTCTGCCGCGGCTGGGAATATCCACCTGAATGAAACCGGCCTGTCCGGGTCAGGACAGGAAAGAAAACAGAGATAGCAAAGATATTCAAGAAAAATAATTGCTGTTAAAAACGGGAAAAAACAGATTCAATGTGTATGCCGATAAATAAAAAGTCATCAACAAAATTTTGCTAGAGTCTTTCTTTTTATTTAAGACATATTTTGCTCCGTCAGCAAATATTTACTTTTTGCATGGCCCGATGTATTTTCCCGATATCTTGTTGGTAAGCTGCATTTCCGGCTGCCCTTTTGCTTTAATTTTTGTTGTCGACGTGCCGTCGAAAGTATTTCCTTTATAAGTTGTTTTTCCTTCCGTGATTATCAGGTCTTCTTTGCCCCGACATTCAACAGAATAGGTAACAGTATCGCCGCTGACTTTATAGCTTTTAGTTTTACATTCATAATTGTCGGACGCAGATTTGGGCACGGCCTTATCTTTAGTGATGCATTGTTTCACCGTAGTGGCCGGCATCTGCACGGGCACTCCTTTCATTTCGGCCTTGGTGGTTATTTCCCAGAGCCCTTCTTTGATTTCCGCAAAGGCTCCTGTTGCCCAAACCAAAGAAATCAAAACGGCAAAAACGGTAATTTTTTTTGCGAGCATACACATCTCCTTTTCTTCAAGGCTTAAAATTTTTTTCAAAGATGGTATCAATTTATCATGTCCGCGGAAAATCTGAAATACTTATCGTGCAACAGAGCAAAATAATTAGAGAACGCAACAAGGGACGGGAAAATCTTTGTGGAAAATCAGGTATTTTTTGATTGTTTCTCCGGCTTTTCTTTTATACCTTCTGTTCGGATAAGGGTATAATATGTCTTGACATATTAATAATTATTTTTATAATGCCACTTAACGTAAGGTGGCAAAAGGTGAATGGGAAAGAGTGATAAGGGGGAGTTTTTTTCTGAAAATCCGTATTTTCGTCAAAACAAAAAATAGTTAACCTTTAAAAAAGCAGGGTGATTTATGTCCGGGTTTGTCCACAAAACAATAGGCGAAGTAATCAGGGACGCGGCGCATCGTTATCCGCTGACCGACGCCCTTATTCATCCCGATTCCGGTGTTCATTTCAATTATCAGCAATTCTACGACCAATGTAGAAAAGTGGCCAAAGGGCTCATTGCACTGGGTGTTAAAAGAGGTGACCATGTGTCCGTATGGACGACGAATATTCCGGAGTGGGTTTATCTGCAGTTTGCTTTGGGCATGGTCGGCGGAGTTTTGGTAACGGTAAACACGAATTATCAATCACATGAGTTGGAATACATACTTAAACAATCGGATTCCGGTGTTTTGTTTGTCATGGAATCTTACCGTGACGTAAATTTCTACGAAATTGTGCGACGGGTCGTTCCGGAATTGGATGTGGCTAATCAGCAAAACCTGACATCAGCAAAACTCCCGCTTTTGAAGTCTGTCGTCTACATCGGGAAACGAGAGCGGATAACCGGCATGATGTATTTTGAAGAGATGGTGAAACGCGGAGAAAATATCCCTGACAAAGAATTGGATGAGCGTATAGAATCTCTTGATGAAAACGATGTCATCAATATGCAGTATACGTCGGGAACAACCGGCTTTCCTAAAGGAGTGATGCTTACCCATCGCAATGTGGTCAACAACGCTCGGATGGTCGGCGATGTTATGGGTATGACTCACAAGGATAAACTCCTTATCCAGGTGCCGTTTTTCCACTGTTTCGGCTGCGTAATGAGCACAATGAATTGTGTTTACCACGGATCCACTATGGTTGTGCTGGAATTCTTTGATCCCCTCAAGGCGCTTGCAGCCATAGCTGCCGAGCGATGTACGGCGGTGAACGGCGTGCCGACAATGTTTGTGGCTATTCTCAATCATCCTGATTTTGACCGCTATGATTTGACCTCTCTTCGCACTGGTATTATGGCTGGAGCGCCATGCCCCAAGGAAACAATGAACCAGGTCCGAGATAAAATGCATTGTGAAGAAATAGTCATTGCTTTTGGCCAGACGGAAAGTGCGCCGGTAATGACCATGACTCGCCGCGATGATCCGGTCAAATTGCGTGTTTCTACTGTGGGCAGGCTTTTACCGGATATTGAAGGAAAAATTGTCAATCCTGAAACAAGGGAAGACGTGCCTCTCGGTGTACAAGGGGAAATCGTCACCCGCAGCGATTGCGTGATGAAGGGTTATTATAAAATGCCGGAAGCAACTGCGGAAGCAATAGATAAGGAAGGGTGGCTGTACACCGGTGACCTGGGCGAAATGGATGAAAACGGGTATTTTAAAGTCACAGGAAGAATTAAAGACATGATTATCCGGGGCGGCGAAAATATTTATCCACGGGAAATTGAAGAATTTCTTTATCAGCATCCTAAAGTCATTAATGTTCAGGTCATAGGAATTCCGGATAAGAAATACGGCGAGCAGGTGTTGGCGGCAATTCAACTAAAAAACGGCCAAGAAGCCACTGCGGAGGAGTTGGTTGAATTTTGTAAAGGTAAAATCGCCCGGCATAAAATTCCTAAATACTGGGAGTTTGTGGACAGTTTCCCGATGACCGCCAGCGGTAAGGTTCAAAAATATAAGATGAAGGAAATTTTTGCAGCAAAATATGCGAGTTGAACGTGTACACGAACGGGAATAATTTTAGAGTGAAAAACAATTTCGGGACGCAAAAAGAATCAACCTGCACCAGGCCGATCCAACGGAGATATCGGAAAGCAGCGATGTGGATTAACCCTTTCGCATGTTTACCCCTCCCGCCGTTTGGATCGGCTTGTTTTATCATTCCACGCTTCCAGAATATTTCTTCATGTATGTATTGTTCTGTGGGCGAAAAGAAAAGCATGATAAGGATTTGTGGGGAAGGCGTGGCCCTTGAAAAATCTTTAGGATAGGGTTAAAAAAAGACACTGCTTCAAAATTATGCGGTGTGACGGGAAAGAAGCGGCATATGAGTCATGAATTTATTTCCATAGGCGAATTGGCCAAGAAGCTGGAAATGAGCCAGCGCACCATTCGTTATTATGAAGAAATCGGTTTGCTTAACTCCATTAAACGTATGGAAGGAGGACGCCGCGTTTATACAGACGCTGATTTGCGCCGCCTGAAATTAATCAAACGTCTCAAAATTATGGGGTTGACTCTCTCCGAAATGCAGGAGCTAGAAGCCATCTGGACAATTGAAAAATCCAACGAAAAAGTTCTCAAAAGGCTGCTGGAATTGTTGGGAAATCACTTAAAAAGGTTGGAAGATCGCATCGCCGATCTGGATATTTTGAGAAACGAAATCATCGAATATCAGGAACGCATCCGGTCGAAAATTGACAAATAATAAATTTCCCAATTATTTTTTTTGTTTTATTCTTGTTTTATCACTGATGGAGTCGTCCGGGTAGGCGATAATCTTATCATTTTCGTTTAAGCCGGAGATGATTTCCACCGCCAGTCCGTTGCGATAGCCGACCTCGACGAGGCGCCGGCGGGCTTTTCCTTTTTCCACCGTAAAAACAGCCCAATCGTCTCCTAACCGGAAGAGAGCGCTGGCGGGAATCTGTAAAACATTTTTATTTTCCCAGATGATAAAATGTGCCTCCAGACGATAGCCGTCGCCCAGCGCCTGCCATTTTTCCTGCTCCGAAGTGATATCGGCAATAACCAGAACTCTCTGCTCTTCCACGCCGAGACTTGATATTTTGGTGAAACCGGCCGGTTCGACAACTCGCACAATACCTTTGAGCGTTTCATCCTGCCCCCATCGTTTTAGTAAAACGGGAGTTCCCTTTTTAATTTTAACAGCGTCAGAAGAAAGCACTTCCGCGCGAATTTCCAAATCCTTTTGGTCTCCTATATCCATCAATGGCTCGCCGACGTTTACCGCCCCCTCACTTTCCCGATAAAGACGGAAAACGGAGCCACTTACCGGAGAGGGGACATAAACGAGATTATGTTCGCCGGTAGTCTTAACAGAGGCAAAGTTTTGCAAATTTGTTTTTGCCCTCTCCATGTCTGCGCGCGCCATGTCCACCGCGGCTTTTGCCGAAAGACGGTAGGCACGTGCCTTTTTCGCTTCAGTCTCTGTCTGCTCGAATTGGTCTTTGGCAATGTAGCCTTTGGAAAATAGATTGGACATTCTTTCGAGTCTTTTTTCCACGTATTCGGCATCGGACGCGGCTGCACGTTCCTTTTCTATAGCGGCTTCCAGGGCGGCTTGGGCGGCGGAAATGCTTGATTGCGCCTGGACGCGGCTGCGCGGGTCAAGCGTCTGCGAGCGCAGAGGCTCCAATACAACGAGGGTTTGTCCTTTTTTTATCGTATCTCCCACCTTGAAATCGGGGCGGCGCATGTATCCAGCCGTGGGAGCGGAAACAGTAAAGCGCTGTTTGAGACGGGTGCGACCTTCTTCTTCAATGGTTACCTGAAAATCTCCCCGCTGCACACTGACCAGATCTACTTCCTGTCTTTTGGGAAGAAATCCGTAAACAATCAGCAGGATGACAATCAGGATGAATCCCGCAATCAATAATTTTCTGCGCATGAGATTATTCATTTATTTACTCCCTGGTTTTTAATACTTCAACAAGGTCAAGATGGTCAAGTTTATGTCTCACAATCATACCCGATACAGAAGCGGAAGCCAAGATCACCAGCGCGGCCAAAGAAAAGGTTTTTGACGATATCGTCACTGGCACACGGAAAAGGTCTGAGGCCAGCGCATGCGCTATGTAGGTGCAAAGCCAGTATCCCATGATAAATCCGAGGGGTATGGCGATGCAAGTAATGAGTGCTAGTTCTCCCAACAGGATATAGGAGATTTCTCCCCGGGTGTAACCCAGCACACGCAGGCTGGAGAGCTCCCTGCTTCTTTCCGAAAAAGCGATGCGGGCGTTATTGTAAACAACGCCGAAAGAAATGAAACAGGCCATCAATGTGGCGATAAAGGTAAAGAAAAGCATTCCCTTGGCCTGAATTTCGTAAAAGTTGGTTACTTCGTTGTTTCTCAATACTGTCCCGGACACGCGCGGCATATTAATGAATTTGCGGAAAAGATTATCCTGATGTTTGGAGTCGTAAGTCAGGTAAGCGCCGGTGACGGCGTCACCCGTGTTCATCAATCTGTTGAGCGTTGTTAAATCCATGTATCCCATGACGCCCAGGTATTGTTTGATCAAAACGGCAACGGTTACTTCGCGCGTGGAGCGTGAACCTTCCAGCACCTCTACTGTCAGCTTATCGCCCGGACGCACATCCAGAATCGTGGCCAGATAGTCGGTAAGCATCAGGCCGGAGGAGGGGAGGGACACTTTCTTGAGATTTTTGTCCAGTAGAAACTGCAGCCGGCTGTCCGGTTCCATTCCCTTGATTACTGTTTTATATGAACGATGTCCATTGATGAATTTAACCGGAACGATACGGAATGTTTCTACATCATGTACCCCTTCCATCTGTTTTAGTTCATAGAGGGAGCGCCGCGATGTAAGATCCGTGAAAGAAACGCTCATGTCCTCTTTTTGGGAAAGGACAAATTGGATATTAATCATGTAGTCAACGGCGTCTTTAAAAAATCCGCTGGCAATCATCGTTCCGCAGGCGATAGCGATACCGATGACAGAAAGAAAAGTGCGTATCGGTTTGCGTTCAATGTTTCTCAAGATGATTTTCGAAGGTTGTGTGAGCTTGTTGCCGAGCCCGGTCTTTTCAATCAGCGATACTTTGTATTGCGCCGGCGGTTCCGGGCGCATGGCTTCCGCGGGCGGTTGTTTCGCCGCTTTCCACAGAGTGTGCATCGTGCCGGCCAATGCGGAAAAGATGCTGACGAAAACCGCAGCAAGGATTACCCACGGTTTTAAAATGTAAACCAGGGAGGGGAAGCGGTAAACATTCAGGTAAATGTCGCCGAGAAGGTGACTGAACCATATACCCGCGGCAATCCCGCTGATTAAACCGGCGGTTATAATCAGAACAACCAGCTTGGCGTAGTGATTGCCTATGTCATAATTGCTGTAACCGAAGGCTTTGAGCGCGGCAATTTGTTCGCGCTGGGTGTTGATTGTTCTGCTCATCACGACATTCAGGAGAAATGCGGAAACAAAAATAAAGATGGAGGGAAATATTTTGGAACTTGTTTTAAGCTGCTTGAATTCCTCGGTCAGAAGACGGTGGGATATCTGGTCCTTGCGCCCGTAAGCACCGAAACCGCCGTATTTTCCCACCACATTGTCGATGGCGCGCAGCACATCACTTAAATTTGCTCCCGGCTGCAGCGACAGGACGACGTTGTTAAAGGCGCCGTCCATATCGTAGGCTTCACTCAAGGCTTTACGGTTCATCCATAAAACGCCATAGCGCTTGAAATCCGGGCTCATCGCTTCGGGTTTCATCAGCAGTATGAATTCCGGCGAAAGGGCGATGCCGCAGATAGTCATTTTTTTCCATTTGCCGTTGATGATTGCCGCGAATTGCTTCCCTATATCCAGATTGTGCGCTTGGGCGAAGTTTTCGTTTATTACCACCTCGTTATCCTTAACCGGATTGGGAAGCGAGCCTTTTCTTATGTGGATACCATTCAGCAGAGGTTTGCTCCCCTCCGGAAGCGATATGACACGTGCGTTAACCGGCTCGTTGAAACCGCTGATGTCTAGTTTTACGTAAGCGGACACGCGCGTTTCCAACTGCCGGATGTCTTCTATATCTTTTATTTTTTCTTTCAGACTTTCCGGGGCGCGCTTCAGGTGAACAAAAGCATCAGCGAAATTGTAGTCGCTGTAAAATTTTGTTCTTGTGTATTCCAGGGAATCCATAGTGGTGATAAACATGATGAAAGTGGCCACGCCGCTCATCACGACCAATGTGATGGCAAAAACCTGTCCCTTCATGTGCCACAAATCACGCCAAAGTTTTCTATCCAGTGTTTTCATTTCTTTACCAGTGAAGTTCGTGGGGCGACTTCTTTGTTTTGTTTATTGTTACTTCCGTGATGACACCGTTGCTTAAGTGGATGACGCGGTCGGCCATGCCTGCGATATCCACATTGTGCGTGATGATCGCTGTCGCGGTGCCTAGTTCACGGTTTATTCGTTCCAGCGCTTCAAGGACGACAACACCTGTCTCGGAATCCAGCGCGCCGGTAGGTTCATCGCACAGCAGAACCTGCGGATTTTTGGAGATGGCGCGGGCAATAGCCACGCGCTGCTGTTCGCCGCCGGAAAGCTGAGCGGGAAAATGTTCCATTCTCTCCGTCAGTCCTACCAGCGCCAGAGCGTCATCAGGCGACATCGGGTTTTTAGATATTTCTGTGACCACCGCCACGTTTTCTCTGGCAGTGAGGCTGGAAATAAGATTGTAAAACTGAAAAACAAAACCAACATGAAAGCGGCGGTATTCAGTCAATTCCTGTTCGTTTGCTTTTGTTAAATCCTTATTACGATAAGTAACAAGGCCGCTGGTCGCTGTATCCAATCCGCCCAGGATGTTGAGAAGAGTGGATTTCCCGCTTCCCGAAGGTCCGAGCAAAACAACCATTTCACCTTCGTATAATTCCATGTTCGCGCCGCGCAGCGCGTGCACTTGCACTTCCCCCATCTGATATGTTTTGGTCAGCTCCTGAACGCGAAAAACAGTATGTGAAGCGTTTTTCGAAAGTATTTTGTTCTCAGTCATTTTTTGACGCACTCTGTTTAAGAAGGAATTTTATAAATTCTTTTGTCACTCGTTTTATTTCGAAATTTTCTTTGTCTATCATATAGTGGGCAAACACTCCGTCAAATGAAGACGCCAGGTAGCTGGCAAGAGCGTCAATATCTATATCGTTTTGCCAAAAGCCCTGATTTTTTCCTTCGTTAATCATTCCGGCAACAAGATTTTTCATGTCATTTTGCATGCGCTTCAACATATTGGTGAAATCGCCGGTATATTCACCCCTGACGGTCATGAGCCAAAGTTCGGAATAGATAATAAAGAGATGTTCCAGGTCTTCCGTAATATGCAGTGACTCTTCAATCAGGGCGGCAAGTTTATCCATTGGTTCATTGATTCTCAGCAGAGCGGCGCCTAGGGATCTTTCCGCTTCTCGAAACATTTGTTCGGATACCGCCCAGAGAATCTCTTCTTTGGTTTTGAAATAGTAGTAAATGGTTCCCTTGCCCAATCCTGCGGCGTTGGCTATTTCCTGAATGGTCGTCGCCTTAAATCCTCTCTTGGCCAGAACTTCAATGGCTTTTTGTGCGATTTCGGAGCGCTTTTTTTCTCGGTTGACAATTTTCGGCATGGCCCCTCCTGTTATTATTCGACTAGTTGGTCGAAAATAATTGCATCACCGGCCAGTTATTTTGTCAAGTTATTATTTTATAAGGTTTTATATGTATTTATTATTGACTAATTGGTCTATATCCTTGATTTTTTAGAGATGAATGAAGGGTTTGATTTCGCAGAAAAACTGGCGTTTTATATTTTAGGGAATCTTTTGTTGAAATTTGCTTGCCGTATAAAATTTAAGATACTGCTTCTGAGGGCAAGAGTAAATTCAGAGCTGGACTAGAAAGTCTCTTATGATTTGTACCGTCTCTTTAGGTTTTTGCATGGGCAGTAAATGCCCGACGCCCTCAATTAATTTATAAGTACTTTGGGGAAATAGAGACGCGGCTTTTTTTAGATCAATGAAACCACGGTTTTCACTTTTTTCCGCTTCTATCACCAGAACAGGACAAGTTATTTTTTCCAAAAGCGGCCAGGGATTTCTGTTCCAGCCGCCCATAAACATCGCCGCTTCATTTTCGGGAGCGCAGGCCAGTTTTAAATCGCCAGCCGGCTGTTTTTCCATGCCGTATTGGATGTAAAGGCGCAATACATCTTCATCCCAGTCGGTGAAGAGCGTTTTTGATTTCAGGTAAGACCAGGCGTCCTCTTCGTTTTTCCAGTGATTGGTTCTTTTGATGGATTTCGAGGCCAGCGGATGATCCTTCACGGAAGGTTTCATGGAATAAATTTCTTCCGGCAGAAAAATCGGCTCGATGAGAATCAGCCCGACCGGTTCAACGCCGTAGGCGGCCGTGGCAATAGTTAAAACCGTGCCGCCCATGGAGTGGCCGATCAGCAGAGGCTTTTCAATGTTTTGCCTGCTGCAGAAGGTGGATAAATCTTTGGCGATAATATCCCAGCTTAAGCCCCCCACTTCCGGGTCACACTCGCGATAATTGCAAATATAAGGCACCCAAACCCGGTATTGAGGTATAAATTCCTTTACTACCGGATGCCACAGCCAGGGCAAAAAACCGGTCGCATGCGCAAACAGCATCGTCCGGTTGTCACCCTGATAATGGAGATAGGGTAACTCCGCTCCGCCGACATCCTGTCTTTTTAACTGCGGTACGTTGTCTGCTGTTAAATCCACTGCCATAGATACCAAGTCTTACCGGCCGCTAAAAAATAAAGACCGCGGCGGCGATAACTGTCGTGTAATTATTGTTTCGGCAAATGGTTGATTGGGTAACGTTCAATGTGCGGACTATTTTGCCGCTGATCTTAAATATTTCTTTTTTCTCATCCCAGCTTTCATCGACGTTGAAATCAATGCCCAAAGTCGAGGCGAGCATCGCCGCGGCCAGGTCTTCAGCGTAGTCGCCCGTCTGTTTCTCAGTCTGACCATAGGCGTGGTGTTCGCTGATATAACCGTAAGATGATTTATCCGCGGGAATCGCGCAGCCGACCGACGCTGCCAAAAGCCTTTTCGGTTCATTGGAGCAGCAACGGCTCATGACGCAATAAGTTATTGCTCCGGGCACTAAATACTTCAACCCTTGGGTTTTGGAGATAACCTTACAACCTGGCGGAAAAATGCTGGAGACCTGGACGATATTGCATTTCTCTATTCCGGCATTGCGTAAAGCACGCTCAAAGGAATGCAACTCATCTTTGTGCGTGCCCACTCCTTTTGTGAAAAAAATCTTTTTCGGTACAAAATATTCCAATTTTCGACTCCTTCTTTTCCGCCTTTCCGGCAGAAGCTTTTATTTTTATCAGACGGCGGAAAATCATCATCCACCGTCAGTCTGCACGAAAGCCGTGTTGGCGTATAGATATTCCACCTTTTCCTTGTGCTTGAGTTCTTCAGACGCCATTTTAAGCAGCATATTCTTTATTTCTCCCTCCGGATGAAGAGAGGCGAGCCCTTTGTAAAAGTTGTAGGAGTTGAGCTCTCTTTCCGCCGCGATGAGATATGCATCCTTGCTGTCCATGTCGCTTTTCACTTCGGGCGACTGAAGATATTCGGCAATTTTGTAATTGGTTGCTTCACTTGCCCCGGTGGCATTGGCAATAAAACTTTCGTGCCGATAACGCAACAAATATTCTTTGTGTTTTTTCTCTTCGCCGGCCAGAAAAATCAGCGTATCTTTCGCTGATTTATCCGTGACAATCTGCGATAGTTTAAGGTAAAACTGGTTTGCCTCTTCCTCATTGGCGATGGCTTTTTCGATTATGGAATCCAGATTTGCATCTTTCATATTGACCTCGCTTATTAATTTTTGCCGATTCCCGATTGGCCGTTACAGGCCTCAGGAGCCGCCAAAGCCGATGGTTATTTTCCCGTCCTCAACAATTACCGGTACCCGACGCTTTCCATCGGACATTTTCAACATTTCGTTGAGCTTGTCCGGATTGCTTTTAACGTCGATGTAAATGGCACTTGTGCCTAAGGCCGCCCGGGCTTTGTCTGTGTAAGGTCATCCCGATTTTCCATAAATGATAATTTTACCAGCCATGTTTTTCTCCTTAAATATCTAATTAATAGTCAGTCAAAGCAGACAGGCCTCTTTCTCCTACTAATATAATGCGCGTATGTGTCAGACGTGTGGAAATAACCTTGGCTATCGCCTGCATGATTTTAAATCCCAGCGCGCAATCTTCATCCATAAGTTGACGCAACTGAAAAGCATCGAAGGAGATGAACTTTGTGTCGTCGAGACAACGGGCGGCAAGAGTATAAATATAAGGTTCCACGACGGCCGACCAGCCCATTGTTTCACCTTTTGTAATCATGTCCACCGTAACCTGCATGGGCGGTTTATTTGTCCCCATTTCCGTGGTCATAAAAAGCGCTACTTTGCCTTCCTCTATTAGGTAGAGGCTTCTGGCTGGATGCCCTTTTTGATAAAGCAACGTGCCGGCGGCGTATTTTTCTTCCTTGCCCAGAAGCGCTATTTTATTTGCCTGTTCATTGCTGAAATCTTTGAAAAAAGTAAAATCCTTTAAAGATATTTTGTTCGCCATGGACGAACTCCTTTCGTTAGGCTCGGAAATGGCTTTATTTTATATCAATGTTTGAAGCCATATTCCACAAAATTATTTGTAGACCGGTTTAAAATAATCTAACGTTTGTTTAATCTTGCCCTGAGCTCGAAAAAAGACTATAAAAGTATGTACAATTAAATCAAGAAATTTTTATGAAAAAATATTACGTGTTTATTTTTATATTTGTTTTTGTGCTGATCGGTTGTTTTCCGAGGTCGGAAATGACTAAAGATTTGGGTGACCTGCCTCAGAAACATGCCCCTCGTCATAAAAAGCCGGAACAGGTGGAAAATTTCTTAACAAGGCAAATGCAGCGGCAGATGGATGAAGATTACAATATAATTCATTTTTCCCTGTGGCATCAAAAACAACCTTTTCACGCCTTACCGGAAAGAGTATTTGCCGATTTCAAAAGATTCAGTAAGAATCTCGGGTACGGGGAAAACAAAATAAAGCACACCAGTGCCTGGCTAAACAACCTTAGGCAAAACGCTTCACTAGACAATTATCCCAATGCCCTGTATCCCGCGATAACGACGAGGAATACCAACCTCCGTGCATTACCGACCCAGGGAGTTCATTTTAACAGTCCGGACGGTGATAGTTCCGGATGGCCCTTTGATAATTTGCAAAGATCATCCGTCGCGGCTAATACTCCTATCTTTGTGTGTCATATAAGTGCGGACAAGTCCTGGGCACTTGTGGAGACGAGTTTTGCTTTCGGCTGGATGCCGGTTGAAGACAGCGCGCGCGTGGATGACGCTTTCATTAAACGATGGGAATCAAGCCGCTATGTTGCAATTACCGTCAATCGGACATCCATCCTGGATACCAAGGGTAATTTTATTTTAAAAGCGTCTCTAGGACATATTTTCCCTCTGCTTCGGGAGACACCGGAAGGCATGGAAATACTCGTTGCCGTTGCTGATGAGGAAGGTAACGCGGTAATTAAGAGAAGTTTTGTTTCATACCAGCACTCCGCTGTAAAACCGATTAGTTTTAATTACGATAATGCTGCCAAAATCGTCAGCGAGTTGAGGGGCGAAACGTACGGTTGGGGAGGTTTATACGGCAACCGTGATTGTTCGGCGATGACCAGAGATTTTTTTGCCCCCTTCGGTATCTGGTTGCCGCGTCACTCGGCGGATCAGGTTAAGGAAGTAGGCGATTATATCGAACTGGATGGATTGACCCCTGAAGAAAAAGAAAAAATTATTCTGGAAAATGGAATTCCTTTTTTGAGTCTTTTGTGGTTCAGAGGCCATGTTATGTTGTATATCGGTGAGCAGAACGGGCGTGCTCTTATTTTCCATAATATCTGGGGACTAAGAATAAAAGATGAAGGGGGAGTCGAAAGCAAGAAAATTATCGGGCAGGCTGTAATCACGACATTACACCCCAGGTGTGAGTCGGACAACATTGACCAGCAGCAAGGGTGTTTGCTTGACAGGATATCCGCAATGAATGTGCTACTACCTTCCATGAAAAGTCCGTAACTAATATGTATAAATATAAATTAGTTTTGGAATACGACGGCACCAATTACCGTGGTTGGCAGGTACAAAAAAACGCCAAAAGCGTCCAGGGAGCGTTAATCAGCGTCGCCGGCGGGTTTTTCGGACAGCCGGTTGATATTCAAGGAGCGGGAAGAACGGATGCCGGCGTTCATGCGCTTGCCCAGGTTGCCCATCTGGAAATCTCCCATAAAATTGATCCTGACGTGTTGAGGATCAACTTAAATGATAACCTGCCCGCGAGTATCAATGTGTTGCGCGTGGAAAATGCTTCGCCGCGGTTTCATGCGCGCCATCACGCGTTGGGCCGCAGCTATCTTTACCTGATTGCCAGAAGGCGTACAGCTTTCGGCAAGCGCTATGTTTGGTGGGTGAAAGACCGGCTTGATTTTACCCGTATGGAGAAAACTGTAAACCGTTTTCAAGGATTTCATGATTTCATTTCTTTTGCCGATAAAAAAATGGACAAGGGTGTTTCCACGCGAGTTAACGTTGAAAGGGTTGAGTTAAAGAAGTTCGGAGACATTATTGCTCTGAGGATTGTGGCGTCTCATTTTCTTTGGAAAATGGTGCGCCGCATAGTCGGGGTAACGGTGGAAGCGGGTCGGGGGAATCTGTCCGGCCATGATATCGAAAAAATGGTGTCTGCCTATTCAGAACTTCCGGCACGTTTTACCGCGCCGCCTTCCGGCCTTTTTCTGGAAAAAGTATTGTATGAAGGGGACCGGTTGTCTGAAATAAAGCTTCCGCTGTGCCTATTGTAGCTGATAGCCCCCTGCGCGCATTTCCATTTTCTTTTCCGGATACGGAATGAACAGGGAGGTAAGTGCCGATTTTTCAAATTTTGCATTATTGAGCCACAAAGATTGTTTTTCGCCAGGGATGATTACCGGCATGCGGTTGTGTATCGGTTCGATTAGTTTGTTTGGGGCGGTGGTAATAATGACGAAGGAAGCCTCTTTTTTTGCCGCAGAATATTCATAAATTGCCGCCAATCCAAAAGGTCGCCGACGTTGCGGATAAAAGTAAAACTGTTTTTTGTCTTTGGACCATTCGTAAAATCCATCGGCGGGAATCAGGCATCTGCGACGCTGAAAAGATTCTTTGAAGGTTGGTTTTTCGGATAATGTTTCCGCGCGGGCGTTAATCAGCAGTTTGGATGTCGTTGTCTTTATCGGCCAATGCGGCGTAGATCCCCACAACATGGGAATCAGACGGGTGGTATGGCCTTCGGAAATTACACAAGAACATTTTTGTCCGGGGTGAACGTCTCCGTGTGGAAGAGGAACAGGGGTGATTTCAGACAAATTGAATTCATCGGCGATTTGTTTCAGGTCACTTATGAACACAAATTTTCCGCACATAATTGCTGACGCTTTACGTCTGAAAATTGTTTAAAACCGTATTCAAATTAATTTTTGCGCAACTGTGTGCATGGTTTTTTAAATGCACACTAGCGCTTTTTTTTCTTGGCCGGTTTCTTTTTCGCCGCTGTTTTTTTCACTGATTTCTTGGGGGCGTTTTTTTTAACCGCCGGTTTTTTCTTTGGCGGTGCCGGACCTTTGTTGATCATCGGCTCTTCGCAACATATAACGCCTACGTTTGCGCAGCCACATTCTTCTTCCACGATTACCTCAAGCCCGCATACTTCGCAGTACAGAATATCTCCCTTCTTTGCTCTGGACATTTGCGCTACCTCCTGAAGGCTTTAAATAAGTTTGTTTGATTCTAATTTAAAAGGTAGCATCTTTCAAGCATATAATGATATTTTTCATAGTTTTTTTAATGTATTGGCAGCTTGACTTTCATTTTTGGTCTGGTATGATTTTGCTGTTAAGTCAGGAACATAATCCATGAAAGAACGCTTGAAGAAACGGCTTCAATTAACGCCGGTGAAAATAACTTTTCTTGTGATTTTAATTGTTCTTTTGCTTTTTTCCCTCGATTTTCGCTTTCTTCGTTTCATGGAGCTGAAGTCTTTAGATTTGCGTATTGCCTCAAGGGGAACGCAATTACCGGGCAGCGAAACAGTTATTGCAGTTATCGATGAAAAAAGTCTCAGCAAACTCGGCCGCTGGCCATGGTCAAGAGCGACCATGGCGCAGTTGGTAAATATGCTGACGGCGGCAGGCGCCAAAGCGATTGGTTTCGATGTTGTTTTTTCCGAGCCGGACGAAAGCGCCCATCTGCAAACTATCGATAATCTGATTCATGAAATTAAAAAAAGTGGAATTAAAGATGAAAACATAATTTATCTCCTCGACCAAAAGAAAGCCGTCGGTGATGCGGATGCGCTTTTAGCTCATTCCATGAGCCGTGCGAAGAATATCACCCTTGGTTACTTTTTTCATCTATCGCTAAAAGATGTCGAACATTTATCGGGAAAGGATATTTTGGAAAAATCTAAATTAATCAGCAATTCGCGCTATCAATTAATTAATGCGCCACGAAAAGATGCCGGCGAGGATGCCCTGATTCACGCTTACGCACCGGAGACGAATTTAAAAATCCTGTCGCAAACCGCTGCTAACAGCGGTTATTTCAACATTATCGCCGATAGCGACGGGGTGATGCGCTGGTTGCCTTTGGTTATTAAATGTCGCGGTGATTATTATGTGTCGCTTGCCGTTTCTCTTCTGCAACAGTATCTCGGTTGGCCGCCTCTTGCCTTGAGTTTACATGAACATGGCGTGGACAGCGTGAGAATCGGCAATATTAAAATACCCACTGACGAAGCGGGAAGGTTATTGATTAATTATCGGGGGCCGGCGAAGACATTTCCTCATTATTCAATCGCGGATATTATCGAGGGCAAGATTCCGTCGGAGTCTTTACGCGATAAAATAGTGCTGGTTGGAGCAACAGCAGTTGGTATCTATGATTTGCGCGTTACACCCTTCGGCCCTGTCTATCCGGGGGTGGAAATTCATGCCACCGTGATTGATAACATTTTGCATAGAGATTTTTTGATTCATTCGGGATGGATAAAATTCATTGATATTTGTGCGATAATTCTTCTGGGGCTGGTTGCCGGTTTTATTGTTCCCCGCCTGCGCGCGGTATCCGGCATCATTGCTACGTTTCTTTTATTAGTGGCGTTTGTGGTGGCAAATGTTTTTATATTTGCATACTTTAATGTTTGGCTGAACCTGATTTATCCGGTTCTAACGATGCTGGCTGTTTATCTGGGGATAACCGTTTTCCGTTACATCAGCGAAGAGAGGGAAAAGAAAAAAATAAAGGACGCTTTTCAATACTATCTTACCGCTTCTGTCATTGATGAAATACTCAAAGACCCGGCAAAGCTCAAGCTGGGCGGGGACAAAAAAGAATTGACTGTTTTGTTTTCCGATATTCGCGATTTTACGACTATTTCAGAAAAACTGACTCCCGAAGAACTGGTTGCTTTGCTCAACGAATATCTTACCGCCATGACCAATATTGTTTTCCGATATGACGGCCTGCTGGATAAATATATGGGTGATGCCATTATGGCTGTCTATGGCGCGCCGCTCTATCAGCCGGATCACGCGAAAAGAGCCTGTCTTACGGCTCTGGCGATGATGGATGAATTGCGTAAACTGCAGGATAAATGGCGGGAAGAAAATCGCCCCGCGCTGGATATCGGCATCGGCATCAGTACCGGCGATATGGTGGTGGGGAACATGGGTTCGGAAATGCGTTTTGATTATACGGTGATGGGGGATATGGTGAATCTCGGTTCGCGCCTGGAAGGTGTCAATAAAGAATATGGGACTAATATTATTATCAGTGAATTTACTTATAAAGCTGTTTCCGATATAGTGATTTGTCGCGAACTGGATTGGGTGCAGGTGAAAGGCAAACAAAAACCGGTAAAGATTTATGAGCTGTTGGGAGAAAAAAAGGACGAAAACAGGTGGGGAGATTTGCTGGTTGCTTTTCATACCGGTCTTTCTTTATACCGTGAAGGCAGGTGGGATGAGGCCATCGCGTGCTTTCAGAAGGTTTTGACGGCATGGCCGGAAGACGGACCATCACGCGTCTATATAGAACGGTGTGAAAAACTGAAAACGGAGCCGTTCGTTCAGCCCTGGAACGGCGTTTTTACAATGAGGGCAAAATAAAAAAGGGATAAAAGGATAATGGTTTCATGCCTCTGAAGAAAGAGCAGAAATACCGCAGCTGGGTGGAAGTTGACCTGGACAATTTTATCGCGAACCTTCGAGAAATAAAAAGACTTGTGGGGCCGGGCGTCGGTTTTATGCCGGCAGTGAAAGCCGATGCTTACGGGCATGGCGCGATAGAAATATCGCAAGCGGCTTTGAAAAATGGGGCGAAACTGCTGGGCGTTGCCAATGCCGACGAAGGCATTCAGCTGCGTGTCGGCGGGATTGAGTCTCCCATAGTGATTTTAGGGCCATCCACAGAAGCGGAAATCTCCGATATCATAAAATATAATCTGACCGCTTCCATTTCCGACATATCCTTTGCCAAAAAATTACAGAGAGCGCTGGAAAAATCCGGGCGCAAACTTTCCGCGCATGTTGAAGTGGATACGGGTATGGGGCGAGGTGGGACGATGCACAGCGAAGCGCTTGAACTGGTCAGAAAAATATCCAACCTCCCCAACATAAAGCTGGAAGGAATCTTCAGTCATCTGGCTTCGAGCGAGATGATGATTCCTTCCAACGATAAACAATGGCGCCTGTTTTCTGATTTGCTGGCAGAGTTGCAACTTCTGGGCATAAACATTCCTTTAAAGCATCTTGGAAACAGCGGCGCAGTGCTGAATTATCCCGGGTTTAAATTGAATTTAGTGCGCCCGGGATTGATGACCTACGGCATTTATCCATCGGACGAAACGAAAGCGAAAGCAAATCTTCTGCCGGTGATGTCTTTTAAAACCTGTGTAGTTTTGATTAAGGATTTTCCCGCCGGCTACGGTATCGGTTATAACAGCACATATGTCACCCAAAAACCCACGCGCATCGCGACGATTCCGGTGGGTTACGGCGACGGTTATGCTTTTATCCTTTCCAACCGGGGCGAAGCTTTGATTCGCGGCCGGCGCGCGCCCATCGTCGGCAGGATTTCTATGGATTTGTGCACGATTGATGTAAGCCGGATTCCCGGATGTAAAGTGGGCGATGAAGTTGTTCTTCTTGGCAGACAGGGCAAGGAATATATCAGCGCCAATGAAATTTCCCAAAAAGCAAAGACAATCAGTTACGAAGTTCTTTGCGCTTTAGGCAAAAGGGCGCCGCGGATATTCTTGCGGAGGGGGAAAAGCGACACATTTGAACCGCGACTGCGCCGGATATTCATTCCGGATGAGGAAAAATCCATTTCCCGCATCGATAACATCATTCGCCATTGTATGCAGACGCGCGCGTGCAATGAAGAGCTGGGAAACGCGATTTACTATGAAATGTTTGAAACGCTCTTCGGCAAAGAAGACCGTCAGCTCGAACTGCGTTCGTCTTTTCGCTACAATATCCGCATCGCGCAGATGCCGAAATTAAAGGTCAACGGCCGGAGCAATTTTCGTGTCAACACGCGCATCAGTTTTAAAAAGATAATCAGGAATGATGTTTTTATGATTGGCTGTGCGTCAGACAACAAGCAGTTGGCCGCGTTGTTTGAAGATCCGCGATGTGAATACCGTTGGCTTCTAGGCGCGGCAAAAGGCGCTAATTTGGCGCGCGATTTCACGGTGGACAGAGTCCGGGTAGATAAACGTCCGGTTGCAGTTATCAAAACGGAAAAAACCGCGCGCGGTTATGAAGTATGGTGCGGTGCCGATTTTTTGAAAAATAAGATGAACAAAGAAGCCGAAATCGAAATTGAAATCACCACAAAGCAGACGAAACAAAGCAAAATGTTCCCGGTGTATCTTGTTTATCCGACGCGCGGCGTAGAAATTAATTTTGATTACCGAAAAGCGAAATTGAAAAATGTGAAGGAGGAAAGTTTTTTTTCCGGAAGAAATCCTGCGCCGATGATAACTTCAGATAAAGGAAAATTTGTCAGCGTTAAAGTATCCGACAAGGAGTGGGTATTTCCCACCAGCGGCGTGATTTTTACATGGGATGTCTAACCGGTCGCTATTATAGAGCCACAACCCGGTTACGGCCTTTTCTTTTTGCTTCATACATGGCATCATCTGCGCGCTTAAGCACGGATTCGAAGTTGTTTTCCTGAGGCAAAAGTTCCGTGGCCCCGATACTGACAGTTATTCTAACATTTCCCTTTTCTGTTTTTATTTCTGCTTGCTCTATGTTCGTGCGCAACCTTTGTGCCAGTATTTTTGCGCCAATAATGTCGGTTTGCGGGGAAATAACGGCAAATTCTTCTCCACCCAGACGGCCGAAAATATCTATATCGCGCAGGCACTTTTTACAGACATCCGCAAATGTTGCCAGTACTGTATCGCCAACAGCATGACCATATTTGTCATTGATTTTTTTGAAATGGTCAATATCCAGCATAAGAACGGACAAATGATTTTTATAACGGTAGACGCGCCTCATTTCCTGCTCTCCTGCCTGAAAGAAAAAGCGATAATTGGGAATGCCGGTGAGCGGGTCGGTTGTGGCCATTTTTTGCAATTGTGTCATTGTGCCCCGCAGCTCAATTTCCATACGTATGTTATTTGTCATAATGAAAGAGAAAGTCACGGCAATAATAAAGAATAAGTTCAATAGAAGGGTTATTGCAGTAATAATGTTTGGTTCCAGGAAGTTCTGAGGAGAAGGATGCAATGTGGTAAGAATGCCCCTGATAAACATGAATGTGCTGTAAAGGATGAATACACCTGCCGTGAGATAAGAGGTAATGCGTAAATCGGCCGGTATATTTGACAGAAGTTCAAAAACGATAAAGCCGCATATTATCGCCGAAATAAACGAAACCAGAATAATACGCGCGCTTGTATTGTAATCGGCGAAAGTAAAATATGATTGAAATACGGTATATAAAAAAATAATGGCGATGAAGAGGGTTTTGCGTGTTCTTTTGCCGCGAAAGATTTTTATGCCTTCTAAAAAGCTTATGGCGGCGGTTAAAAACAACATATTGGCCAGCACAATGGTGAAGATATCCGGGAAAACATTACGCAGCAAAATTAAATTCCATCCCAGAGCGAAAGCAGTGATTCCCATTGTCCACAGGCCAAAGCCCGGATAAGTTTTGCGAAACAACAAAATCAGATTCATAATGACGGCAAGGATAATCGCTACTCCCGTCAAAATGATAAGAAGCACGCGCGGGTCAAATGAGTATGTGGTCAATATTTCTTGCATAAGTCGCGGCACTATAAAGTAAACAATTTTGAGAGTCAATGGAATAATGGATGAAAAAAACAGGAGAAATCCCGAAAGGTCTGAAGAAACCGGAAATTTGTTAAATGGCTATTGCTGTTGTAAGTATTTTATTTTCAATGTTTTTTTGCGGCAAGAGCGTTAAAAATCAATTATTGTTAATTCATTAACAGAGATCATCACGTCGTCTGCGTTCCTCGCGATGGTACGGCCGTTGTCATTGCGAGCGAAGCGAAGCAATCTAATAACAGATGAAATGTTATAGGTGATTACTTGCTTCTTTCCAGCAGCAGCCAAACTGCCAGCAGAATCAGAAATACGGCAGCAAGTGCGCTGGGCCAAAGGGGGACGGTTAGCTCTCCGGCGACTACATGAATTTGTAAAAAGAAGCGGCACAACTGGACAATGGCCATCAGAAAAAATAAAATGGCTGCTACTAATGATGCGGGTCGTTTCATGGGGTTACCTCCTAAATTTTATTGCGAAATTTAATCATTAGCGAATTCCGAATATTCATCTAGAATTGTATCTGTCATATGCTCAAGCCTTTTTTCTATAGATAATTCGTTTACTGAGTCATAAGATATATATGAGCATAATTCTGCTAAATGTCCTTTTTCCATAACGGCAAAAACAGGTCGAGTAAGTTGCTGGAAAACCGCATCTCTACGCTCAGTAGGTGCAACAATATGTATTTTGATATCTAGCATAGGTTGCAAGGATAACAGATCAGCCATTCTCAGTATTCCAGAATAAATTGAAGTTGTATCTTCAACCTCAAAAGCACGAACAATTGCTCTTTTTCTAATCCAAAGAACGTCAATATTGCGTATAGTTTTTAATGTTGTATCATCGAAAACAAGAGATAATTCTTCTAATAATGATTCATTTTTCGGTTCCCATAATTTCAAAATCTTGTTTCTATCTGGTCTCGGAATCCAAATTTTATATCCTAGTTTTTCTCCTATTTCTGAAAGATGAGCCTGGATTTTAATCGAAGCCCTGTGATCTTGATTATTTTTTTCTATATTATTATCTTCTTCATTTTCCGGAACTGTAACAGTTGTTTCTTTTTTATTGTTCACTCGTATTTTAGTAAATTTCAATTTTTTCTCATCATTTTCTAAAAAAGGATAATCTTTTTGAATTTTATTTTGTTCAATTAATTTTTGCTCTAAAAATTCACAATCTTTCGTTGGCCATAAGCGAGGGCTTGAAAAAACCATATATGTCCATTGATTACTATCTTTTAAGAGATTTTTTGTAAAAGAGAGATTATCCCAAATTATATTTTCGTGTATTGGTATCGATTTTTCTAAAGGCAGCCAAATAATACTTTTCACATTAAATCTAAGCACGAAGGGATCATCTGCTTCTGCGAAAATTGGTTTACTATCAATGAAATAAGGGGACAAGACTTCTAAAATGCCAATAAATCTTTGAATTCTTGTACAATAGCAAATGAATTTATCGCCGGGTCCGATTTTTTGATTTTCTACGTAAGTTTTTCTTGAGATTCTAAAGCCACTTATATTTCGGGTTGATTTTGAAAATGCAGTGGCTGTTTCAGGGGAAAATAAATCAATATAATAATTCATGTTATCTCCCTTTATATTTTTATTTTTAAATTTTCATAAGATTGCTTAAACACCCTCTGTATTAATTTCCAATTTTTTCTTATGCCGTTCCAGCGCCAGTTCAATCAGTTTATCCAGAAGTTTGCTGTATTTAATGCCGGTGGCGTCCCAGAGTTTGGGATACATGCTGATGCTGGTAAAGCCGGGGATGGTGTTAATTTCGTTTAAATAAAATTCGCCGGTATTTTTATCCAGAAAGAAATCAACCCGTGCCATGCCGGAACAACCCAGCGCCGTGTAGCCTTGAACGGCTGTTTTGCGAATTTTCTCGGAAAGATTTGAATCAACCGGCGCGGGAATGATCAGCGCCGCGCCGTCGGGGTCAATATATTTGGCTTCGTAGGAATAAAATTCATGTTTTGGAATTATCTCGCCCAACACCGACGCGGCAGGATTTTCGTTTCCCAGCACCGCGCATTCGATTTCGCGGCAGTTAATTGCTTTTTCAATCATCACGCGCGTGTCGAACTGAAAAGCAAAATTAACCGACTTGGCAAGATTTTCTTTTTGCTTTACTTTTTTTACGCCCACGGAAGAGCCGGTGCAGACAGGTTTAACAAACAAAGGCAGACCAAGTTTATCTACCGCGTCTTGAATTATATTTTGCGCGTCAGCTTTCCATTGCCGTTTATTTATTGTCACTGAAGAAACAACGGGGATGCCCGCCTCCCGTAGTAGTCTTTTGGCCACGTCCTTATCCATGCCGACGGACGAACCGATAACATCCGCGCCCACATAAGGCACCATTGCCAGCTCCAGCAGGCCCTGCAGTGTGCCGTCCTCGCCGAAAGTGCCGTGCAAAACAGGGAACACAACATCGATAATTACTTTTTTATTTTTATTGTTGAGGTCATATAAATGCAGTTGATTATTTTGCTGAAAATGATTGACCAACCACTTGCCTTTCTTTTTCAGGGCAAGCACTTTGCCGAAATCTTTATGCGGGATGATTTGCGGCTTATCCTGAACATACCATTTGCCTTCGCGGTCAATGCCGATAGCTGTAACTTTGTATTTATTTTTATCGAGTGCTTCCACCACGGACGCGGCGGAACACAAAGAAACATCATGCTCACCGGAACGGCCACCGTATAAAACTCCCACACGGATTTTGGACACTTTTTTTGAAGCCTTTGTTTTTTTGGCCATGTTTGCCCCATAATATTATTTATTATTTCGGAAACATATAAGCCTTAAGTGCTTAAATTGTCAATTTAAATTTGGTTTCGTTCGCATAGTGACCAAGCTTGACATGATAATTCAAATGTATATATTATTTACAAACCTTGGACGAAAAACGGGTGTTTTTATGGCGAGATTTTTTAGCGAATCTCAATTGCCGCTGGCAACCAAAGCTTTTACGGATGCCGAAAAGCTTGTATCGGACTATTTCAGGTTGGAGGACAATGAGTTCAAAAAAAACAAGTATGATGTAAAAACGCTTGCTTATTTGGATGAACACGAGATAAAAGACGGCGCGTTTGCTCATTTGTGCAAATATTCATATGAAAGGCCCCAGAGTACGGCCGAAAGTGGGACGGAAGCTTTTGATTTTTATCGTGTGTGTCTTCAGGATGATGTCATCCTCAATGCAGTGCAAAGAGCAAATCCTTTTGTCAGGCTCAGTCCGCTGATGTTGTATATTGCCGTACATGAGCTGATTCATGTTTTTCGTTTCGGCAGTGGCGAAGCTGATTTTGATGCTTCCCGTGAAGAAAAGGAAAGAGAAGAAAACATAGTGCACAACTTAACAAAAAATACATTACAGGCGGTAAATCATCAGAACATAGATATAGTTTTAGAGTGCTTCAGCAATAATTTTAAAATTATCGATACATATAGTTGTGGGAGGTTTTAATAATGCCTATTTATGAATACAAATGCCAAAAGTGCGGCAGGCAATTTGAGTCTTTCCAGGGGATAAACGACCCTGATTTAAAAAGCTGTAAATTCTGTAGAGGAAAAGTCAATAAACTGATGTCGATGACTTCTTTTACTCTTAAGGGCACGGGATGGTACGCGACGGATTACGCCGGTAAAAAGCCACGACCGTCAAAAACAAAAGAAAGAGAGGCTACCGAGAAGTCCGTAAGTGAAGCGGTTAAAGCCGACAGCGCAAAAACCGGTAAAGAGTAATTATCCTTTAAAGTAAAGCTGGAGTTCTCGACACAGGTCTTCCGGTACAACCGGGCAAATTATTTCATTGTGTAGTTTTTCAAAATAATTCAAGTCACTTGTGCCTATCGGGTTAATTTCAAAGCGGGGCGTAATTTTTCCCTGCACCCATAAATAGCGGTTGCTGATCATCGGGGCAAAAAGCGACATGTTGAAACTGATGAAATTGTTCGCATACAAATAGCCGAAGACCCTGGCCAGGCCGGAAAGGAGTTCTTCAAAATTGGCTTCCGTCAAATCAAAAAACGAAGTTTTTTCGTGAAAATAAAAATCGATTTCCCCGGCCATCCCTTTGGGCGCGAAACTGGTGAGCCAGCTTAGGGCGCCTGTATGGGCAATAAATCTTTCCCCGGCGTCTTTTTCCAGAGCAATTAAATCGCGCCACAGGTTTTCGCCGTTTTCGGCTGCCGCGTAATTTTGCGCGCTGAAGATGATCTGCTGCATAAAATTGGTCGGTTTATGACCGGCAATGGTTTGCAGGTGTGGATGTATCAGGCCACCTCCGGCGGGCGGCATGTAATTCCAATTTATGGAACAATATTTATAACCGAAATTCATTTCAGCCAGTCGATGAAAATAGTCGCGACAAACGTCAAAAGCGGGTTTCATGGTTTGTGGTGTCAGTTCATCCAGCGATATGAAATGCCGTGACGACAAAATGGCTACGGTGTTGTTGGCGTCATAGGGAAAAGCGTTAGGAAAAAGCCAGGCATCACCGCGATGAAACTTGCCTTCGGGAATGATATTCGGCGTAAATTTTGGAGTTATTTTTTCAAAGAGAGGCGAACAAAAAGGGCACAACGATTCCGGGGATTTTTCCAGATAAGCGCTGATATCCGGTTTATGCGCGGAGCGGACGCGGTAGGGCAGTATGCGGGTAGCAACACCTGTAATTTCATCATGGCGCACTTCTATAAGTATTTCTTTTTCTTCAAAATTTTTAAAGGGATTAAGATAGCGTCCTTTGGTTATTTCTTTTCTGAAGCCTTTAAATCTCATCACTGAACCTTTTGGGCGTTATTCTTTAAAAAAGTACGCGCGTGTTTTCTTTTTAAACTCATTAATAGAAACCGGTCAATGGCTTTTTGCGATAAATCACCGTTAAGCTTTTGCCGCAATGTTTCCAGAGTGATTTCCATGCGCGCGGCGCTTCTGTGGCCGCCGCCGCTTCCCAAATCGCCAAACGCCGTTTGCGCCAGTGCCCCACAGTCTCTGCGGTAACCATCGCCGCGAAAAATAACAATTAGTTTGCCGCCGACAATTCCGGCAACGACAACATAATTAACGCCAATTAAGCGCACGTAAAAATCCGCAACCTGAACACAGGCATCAGCGCTTTCCGTCACGCCCAGATAGCAAATGCACCCGCTGTGAAAAATTTTTGTGTGACGGTAAGCGTGGTCGAAATATTTCAGAAAGCGTTTAGGTGTCTGATTCAGTTCAATGCGCTGAATTAATTGTATGTTGGCCCGTTTTGAATGATACGTGTAAGCGCTGATGTCTTCAAAAATGGTGTCTCGGTTAAAATTGCCCGTGTCTGTTTTGATACCGTACATAAGGGCGGTATGCAGATTCCGGGTAATCTGCACGCGGGAATAAAGTAAATATTCAGTCATCACACTGGATAACGCTCCATAGTCAGGCCTGATGTCTTCAAAATCTGCCTGCCACTGGCCTTCACGAGGATGATGGTCGAAGACCATTTGCGGATTGATTGACGGCAGATTATTTTTGAAAAAAGACGGCTGGGCATCAAAAAGCGCGATGAGGCGGAAAGTGTTTAAATCAACATTATTAATTAATTGAATGTTCAGGCGCATGGCTGACGCCAATTCAATGTTTTGTTGCCGGGACAATGCTTCTGTGGAGATAAATGCGTGTTTGACCAGCCCCTTTGTTTTTTGAATAATCCGGTGCAGTGACATGGTGGAGGCAATGGCGTCAGGGTCAGGGCTTCCGTACATTACAAAAGCCATAGAATCATTCGGGCGAACCGCCTCCATTATTTTTTTTAGATTTTGTTCGGTTTCTTTTTTTATTTCTATGGATTGTATTTTCATGCTTTTTCGGCGCAATAACCGGGCAGGTGATTTAGTTTACAAAAATCTTGTCCGGATGCTGAGCGACAACTTCACCGACAATGGCGGCATCAGTTATTCCGGCCTTATGCAATTTTTTAATCAGGGTTTTCCCCTTGTTGGCCGGCAAACTTACGAACAAACCTCCGGCGGTTTGCGGATCGAAAAGAACATCAAAAAGCCAATCCGGACAAGAGTTTTCTTTCTTAACCTGATTTATTCGGAATTTTTTATTACGGTAGAGACCGCCGGGAACAAAGCCTGCTTCTATCAGTTGGCGCACACCGCTGAAAACAGGTACAGCGGTGGAATTTATTCGCAAACCGACATTTTCTCCTTCAATCATTTCACAGGCATGCCCTAAGAGACCGAAACCGGTAATATCGGTGCAGGAACCAATATCGTTTTCGGAAGTTATTATCTGGGCCGCCTCTTTGTTGAGTCGCGTCATGCAGGAAGTCGCCATCTTCATTAAATCCGGATTTGCCTCCCCGGCTTTTATTGCCGTGCTCACAATTCCCGTGCCCAGCGGTTTGGTCAAAATGAGGCAGTCTCCGACTTTCGCGCCATGATTGAATAAAACTTTATCCGGATGAATGACACCGGTGACGGCCAGACCGTATTTTAATTCGTTGTCCTCCACGCTGTGCCCGCCGACGAGTAGTACGTCCGCCTCGCGCATTTTATCGAGGCCGCCGCGTAAAACCTCGCGCAAAATGTTTTTGTCCATGGTTTTAATGGGGAAACAGACGATATTCATCGCGGTGATTGGCTTGCCGCCCATGGCGTAAACATCGTTGAGCGCGTTGGTCACAGCGATTTGGCCGAAGGTGAAGGGATCGTCCACAATCGGCGTGAAAAAATCAACGGTCTGCACCAGCGCCAGATCAGCGGAGAGTTTATACACTCCCGCGTCTTCCGCGTGTTCAAATCCGGTCAGTAAATTCGGGTCGGAAATCAGCGGCAAATCGCGCAGTATTTCGGCAAGGTCACCCGGACCTATCTTGCAGGCTCAGCCCGCGCCCTGCACAGTTTCGGTCAAACGTAAATTCTTTTTTTCGTTCATTTTAAAACCCTGTCAATATGATTGAACATTTTGGCTTTATCTTTTTTAACATATAAGGATATATATTCCAAATCAATTTATAAGTAATCAAAGGAGTTTTTAAAGCATAAAAACCGGATTTTTTGTTGATTTATTTAATGCAATAAGTTTAAAAGAAGGAAATTTTAGTGAAAAGGCGGATTTAATGTCTATACGCTACTACAGCACAAACCGTAACCTGGAAAATGTCGCGGGGATATCGCCTTTCCGGGGCAGCGTTTCTTTTAAGGAAGCTCTGCTTGCCGGCCAGGCGCCTGATGAAGGTTTGTTCATGCCCGATTCCATCCCGCGGCTTTCACTGGCGGATATTCAAAAATTAAAAGGCGAGCCTTACTGGAAGATGGCACTGCTTGTGGCGCGGGCATTTTTGTCCGATGAATTTTCTGCGGAAATATTAGAAAATGTAGTGCGTGACGCTTATAATTTTCCCGTGCCGCTGGAGGGAGTGTGTCCCCGCGTATATCTGATGCGTCTGGATCAGGGGCCGACCGCTTCGTTTAAGGATTTTGCCGCGCGCATGATGGCCAGGTTGATGAGTCATTGTCGCCCGCAGGGAGAGCGTATAAATATTTTGGTTGCCACTTCCGGAGATACCGGCAGCGCTGCGGGAGAAGCCTTTAAAGGAGTGGCGGGAATAGATGTAATTATTCTTTATCCGGAAAAAGAAGTAAGTCCGCGCCAGAAGAAGCAGCTCGATACCATCGGGAAAAATGTCAGAGCTCTGTCTGTTGACGGCAAATTCGATGATTGCCAGAATCTGGTCAAGCAGGCTTTTGCCGATAAAGAGATGAAGCGGTTCAATTTATCTTCCGCCAATTCGATAAATTTCGGTCGTATCCTGCCGCAGATTGTTTATTATATTTACGCGTACGCGCAGCTCGCCCAAGGTGGTGAGGAAATTATTTTTTCCGTGCCGTCCGGAAATTTCGGCAACGCTCTCGGCTGTGAATTTGCCCGCCGCATGGGACTTCCGGTAGCCAAGCTTGTTATGCCTACTAACGAAAACGATGAATTCCCGGTTTTTCTGGAAACAGGAAAATACAAGAAAGTCTCGCCGTCGCGGGCCTGCATTTCCAACGCCATGAATGTCGGCCATCCGAGCAATCTGGCGCGTTTCTTTGAATTGTATGGAGGCACTGTTGACCGTTCGGGTAATGTGCATCGTTATCCTGACCTGGAAAAAATGCGCAAGCATATTTATTCTGTCAGTATTTCCGAAAGGCTGACCAGAGAAACCATGATAGAAATATACGAAAGCTACAAAGTGATTTTGGAGCAGCACGGCGCCGTCGGCTGGGCTGGTTTGAAATCTTATCGGGAGAAAAACGCTGATAAAAAATTATCCGTTTGTCTGGAAACGGCGCATCCGGCCAAATTTCCGGAGGAAATTCAAAAGCTGTTGGGTTTAACTGTTGATGTACCGCAAAGCTTGAAAGATATTGACCGCCGCCACGGCAACGCGGTCAATATGACTAAAAATTACGTGGACCTTAAAAAATACCTTCAAGAAAATTTAAAAATTAAAGAATAAAATGTTTTGGCGGTCTGTTTTTAGCAATCTGTATACCTTTATAATAACGCCGATATTGAGCATTGTTTGTCTCCTTGCAGCTTTATTAGGCGATCAGCGAGGCATGATCTGGTGGACGGTAGCCAGATACTGGGCTAAGGGGCTTTTGAAAAGCGGCGGAGTGACCAGAGTGGTTATTTACGGGCGGGAGAAACTGGAAAAGATTCATAGTGCCGTTTTTATGGCCAATCATGAAAGCCAATTGGATCCGTTGGTGATGACTTATCTCACAGAAAAATCGCCGCTCAGGTTTTTTGCCAAACACACGCTTGCCTATTTCCCTCTTTTTGGTCAAGCGCTGTGGGCCACCGATCAGGTTTTTATCAATCGCGAAAAAGGTAGCAAGGCGCTGAAAAATATTGAAAAAACCATCGCGAAAATTAAAAGTGAAGACAAATATTTTTTCATTTTTCCGGAAGGGCACAGGTCACGTGACGGCAATCTGCTTCCTTTCAAGCGAGGCGGCTTTGCCCTGGCGATGAAAGCGAAACTGCCTATCCTTCCCGTAGCTATCGCGGGTACCGGTGATATTTTGCCGCCCGGGTTTATTTTTCGCAGAAAGGGTCCTGTCGTTATCACTGTTGGCGATTTAATTTCTACCTCTTCCTATGATTCGAAATCTTATGACAAATTAGTTTTGCATGTTCGTGAACAGGTCGGCGAACTGCAGAAAAAAGCCAGAAAAATTTGTAAAAAAATTTCCGCGCTTTAATCCATTTCAGCCGATGAATTAAAGCGCCTTTACAGACGGCTTTTTTTGAGAAACTTATTCTCAATTAAACCAGCAATGCTCTTGGCATCGTTGATATTGATACATGGGACATCGGTGTTAAGTTTTTCGTCTGATGCGACAGCCAGCAGGTTATCTTCTTTTTGGTATAAGAGCGGGCGCTGAAGCGCCGACCGGTGAATCTCAATCTTTGGGAAAGAGTTAACCTTAAAGCCTTCGGTGAGTATTATATCGGCTCCTTTGACGTAGCTATCTCTTATTTCTTCAAGAGTGTGATCATGGTCAACGTCCTGTATCAATGCAAACTGATGAGGGGAAGATACTATGGTCATAAACGCTCCGGCCTTTTTATGGCGGTAACTATCCTTTCCTTCGTGATCAATCTCAAAGCCATGCAGATTATGCTTAATCGTGGCCACGCGATAGCCTTTTTTTACTAATTCGGTAATCAGTTTTTCCAATAGTGTTGTTTTGCCCGTACCTGATTTCCCTACTATGGAAATAATCTGTGTCGTCATTAAAGTATTCCCAATATGAAGAAGCTTCGAAGTGCCTTTGGAAACTGTAATAATTTAAATTCTTAACATAAATTTTCTTGTTTGCCAATTTCCAAGATGCCGGTAATTTTATTTTTAATACGGCGTGGTGATGAAATTGGAAGCGATTTGAACAATTAAATAGAAAGAGAGAATGCGCGGCCTGTTTGTTAAAAAAATGAGTGAATATATCTATTTCCCTAATAAATAATACTGTTATAACCCTTGACAGGGAAAGTGAATTCTGTATAATAAAATAACAAACTTAAAATAACTTTAGATGTTTTGAAAAGAAAGCGGAGTCGTGCTCTGATGTTTCTTTTAATCGCTCACTCAATTATTTTTGAGCGGAAAGAGGTGTTATCGCCGCTTTTGTCAAACAAACTAGCAAGCATTCCACAATCTGATATTAAGAAAAGCAGGACAATCTTTTTTTTAAATTAAAAACCGAATGCATTGGAGATAATTTCAATTGTGTCCATTAAATTTTACCAGGAGGGTTTATTAATGATGAAAAAAATTATGGTTTTAATATCAAGGGTCTTTGTAATCAGCCTCCTTTTTTCTTTTATCTCAGTAAATACGGCAATCACCGCAGAAACAATTAAGATAGGCGCTGTTTTGCCCTTGGCTGATATTACCGGAAAAGACGCATCCAGGTCCATGCAGCTTGCGGTAAAGCAGATTAATGCCACCGGTGGCTTATTGGGCAAACAGGTGGAATTAGTGCTGGCTGATGATGAAAACAAACCGGATAAGGTGGCAGCAGCGATAGAAAAATTGGTCAACGTGGACAAAGTCGACGTTATTGTTGGTGGAACTGGTAATGCTACCACTATGGAAGCAATCCCTGTACTAAAAAAATATGCCAAAGTCACTGTTTGGTCCGGAGCTTCTTCAGCAAAAGTAGATCAGGCCTTGGAAGACCAGGACTGGTTTTTCCATATTCATCCCTGGGATTACGAATTGGGCGCGTACTATGAAAAAATGTGGCAGGTGATTGTTCAGAAATATCCGGAGATTAAAAGAAAAAAAACGTTTGTTGCCTATAGGGAAGATCCTTTTGGGTCTGATATTCTGAGCGTTGGCAGCCCGGTAGCCAGGGCATATCTGAATGTAATGCAAGGTGAGGTTTATACCACAGAGCCGGTATCTAACCTGAAGGAGATATTGAGTAGCGCTAAAAATTTTGTCGAGCCGGATATTTTTATTTGGGATGGCTTGGATAAAGATGCAATTCTTATACTGGAAGAAGCGAAAAACATTGGTTTTGCTCCCCCCGTTTATTTAGGGAAAACATTATTGTGGCCCCTTGATTTTGGTAAGCAAATGGGTTCAGAAGGGGTCATGTTTTACAGCTACTGGCATGAATCCATGAAACTTAGGAATAAAGCATGTCTGGCATATGTTGAAGCCTTTAATAAAGAATTTAAAGAATCGCCGGTTACTTACTTTGGCCCTCTGGCTTACACCAATATAATGATTGTAGCTGATGCAGTAAAAAGAGCCGGTTCTTTGGAGAGAGGGGCTTTTATAAAGGCTTTGGAGGCCACCAATTACGATTCACCACTTGGAGACAACTTTGTTTTCGTGAGAAGCTTGGGTGTTAAGCATCAGGCTGGAGCAAACCCGAAACTTATGCAATGGCAAGGAGGGGAAGTAAAAATTATCTGGCCTTGGGAATTGGCCACTGCTAAATTGATTTATCCATTCCCGGCACAGGGTTTTAACAAAGAGGCTATATCGGAGGAAAAGGCGCCGCCGGCGCCAGTTGCTAAAAAGCCGGCGGCAAAATCAGCCCCAGCTGCTAAAACTAAAAAGTAGTGTTTAATGTAAGGCGAAAGAATGTTTTAGAAAAGGAGGATATAGGGATGAAAAGGATTTATGCAATCATAGTTATGATTTTAGTTGTTACTTTTGCTCTTGGAACGATATTTGCCGGCGCTGCTGTTGCCCAAACGATAAAATGGCGGCTGGTTTCCTGCTGGCCTTCATACAGCGCTATTTCGCAAAGCGAAAAAAACTTGGCCAGAACTATTTATGAACTCAGCGGCGGTCGTCTCCAGATCACGACTCACCCGGCAGGAGAACTTGTTTCCACCATGGCTGTTTTTGATACGGTCTCCAAAGGTGCCGCAGAAATGGGAGCAGATTACCCCGGGTATTGGGCGGGGAAGAACAGCGCTTTTGACCTGCTGGGGTCGGCGCCCATGGCGCTTTCCCAGCATGATTTCGTCAACTGGTATATTTATGCGGGCGGTCGTGAACTTTATAATTATATGTATGGTAAACACAATATGGTTTATTTTGTCACAGCTGTCACGGCCGTGGCGTCCGGTGTTCGCTCCCGCACACCCGTCCGAAGTTTGGCGGATCTTAAAGGTAAAAAGATTAGAATATCAGGAAAGTCAACTGGTTACGTTATGCAAAAAGCCGGGGCGACACCGGTGATGACGGAACCGGCGCAAATTGCTCAGGCCTTAGCCACCGGCGCTATTGATGCCGCCGCTTTTAATACTCCCAATATTGATATAAGTATTGGTTTGGCCGAAGTTACAAAATACAATCTCGCTCCCGGCTGGCATCAGCCGTTTTCGACAGGTGGGTTGCTGATTAATAAGGATGCTTGGAATTCCCTGCCCCCTGATTTGAAAAAAATCGTTGAAGTTGCGGCGACGGCCAATATTCTGGTGATGTCTTCTCTTGCCGAATGGGATATGGCAGTAGGTCTTAAGAAGTTTCAGGAAAAAGGCACGGTGGTTACAAAATTTTCCGCGAAGGATTTGAATCAGATAGAAGAATGGTTATGGGAATTTATCGAAGCGGAAGCCAAGAAAAATCCTGATTATGATAAAATAGCCACGTCCATGTTTCAGTATTTGAAAAACTTCCGTGAAGCGCGTGAATACATGATTCCCTACGCCCAGGGGCGTAATCCCGTGAAGTTTCCTAAATTGCCTAATTTAAAATAAGCTTTTTATGGTTTGCCGCGGTTTTTTGCCGCGGTAAACTATACTTCTCTTAATATTTGGCAGAAAATAAATCATTAAATAAAGGGGAGTAAAAAATGGTAGCGGATTTTTTAGTTAAAATATCCAATTTTCTTGACAATATAAGCGAATGGTCGGGCAGGATTTTTTGCTGGCTTGTTGTCCCGTTGACCGTTGCCATCATCATTGAGTTTATAACGAGATCGTTGAATGTGGCGAGAATCTGGACCGATGAAGCCAGCCTCTTCATTTTTGGCGCCCATTTTATGCTATGTGCCGCGTATGGTTTGCTTTATAGTTCACACGTTAGAATCGATCTTTTTACTAGCACTCTGTCTCAGAAAACACAGGCGGTTATTTCCATTATTTGCTATTTACTCTTGTTCTTCCCGTTCATGTTCGTATGGCTTTATTACGGGTGGAGTTATTTTTATTCCTCATGGTCGGTTGCTGAAAAATCATGGAGTCTTTGGGCGCCGCTATTGTATCCGATTAAGTTTGTTCTTCCCTTGACTGCCTTTTTGTTAATTTTGCAGGGCATATCGGAAGTAATAAAATCAATTGTGACAGTTGTCATATTATCCGGAATATCCGAGGAGGTGTCCTGATGAGTTTGACACTTATTGCTGTTTTAATGATTCTGGCTGTCATTGTTTTTTTCTTCCTGGGGCATCCATTGGCCTTTGTTCTTGGCGGCGTGGGAACTTTTTTTGGATTTTTTCTGGTGGAAACCGGTTTCTTCAGCATTTTTATGGATAGAATCTTTGTCGGCATCATGGGGAATTTTACACTTGTCGCCATTACCCTTTTTATTCTCATGGGTAACCTGCTGACCATTTCCGGAATTGCCGACAGGCTTTTTGAATCTCTGCGCTTCTTTGCCGGAACAATCCGCGGGGGTTTAGGTATCGCTGTTTTGATAGTTTGTATTGTTTTGGCTGCCTGTATCGGTGTCGTTGGAGCATCTGTTGTCACCGTGGGCCTTTTGACCGGACCAATGCTTTTGCGCTATGGTTATCAAAAGGAATTAGCCATGGGAATTGTCGCCGCCGGTGGAACATTAGGTTTGATGATACCCCCCAGCATCATGCTCATTGTCATGGGTGACACTGCCGGCTTGCCGGTAAATCATGTTCTCGCGGCGGCTGTTGTTCCCGGTCTTTTCATGGCGGTTCTTTATGTTGTTTATGTTCGCGTGCGCTGCGGTTTACACCCGGAATTGGGACCTCCCATTCCTGAGGAAGAAATGGCGCTTACGTCTTTTGGCGATAGGTTGATGGATTTTGTTGTTTACTCTCTTCTGCCTTTGATGCTGATTATCGGTGTAATCGGCGCAATATTCTCGGGAATTGCCTCTCCCACGCAGGCTGCCGGAATGGGCGCCACGGTGGCTTTTCTTTTGGTTTTGATTTATCGCCGGTTTAACTGGCCAGATTTTCTGGCCTGCCTGTACCAGACGGCCAAAGCCAGTACCATGGTTATGATTATTATGGCGGGCGCAACCTGCTTTACGGGAATATTTTTGGGCATGGGCGGCGGTAAAGCTGTTGTAGAAACATTGACGTCTATCGGTCTGGGTAAGTGGGGGCTTTTCTTTATAATGATGATTTCGCTTATTATTTTGGGATGCTTTGTTGATTGGGTTGGCCTAATTTTTCTCACTTTCCCCATATTTTTACCTATCGCTCGCCTAATGGGTTTCGATATGGTCTGGTTTGTCATTATGATGGCCATGTATTTGCAAATATCCTTTCTTATTCCTCCGTTTGGCTATGCGCTCTTTTATTTAGCGGGCATGAAAATTCAAGGCATCAGGTGGGGTCACATTTATCGCGGGGTCTTGCCTTTTCTTATTATTCAGATAATAGGTTTGCTCATTTTTACGTCTTTTCCGCAGCTTGTTTTGTTCATGCCGATATCTCTGTACGGCTGATAGTATTTGATTGGTTTGCCAGATAAGGCGGGGCTTTGTCCTCGCCTTTTTTGCGTGATTTATTCTGTTTCAAATATTATTGTAAAAACGTTTGAATGTAAAGATTCTGATGAAAGTTCGGCGGCATATTGATTCGCGCGAAGTTCATATGTTTGCGTGAAAATTAAGCATGTCGGCATGGCGAAGGCGTAAATTCTTGACTTTTTTGTATGCCGGTTCTAATGTCTGACGATGACGTAAAAGATTGGTATTTGGCAGAGATTGTTTTGTCATGAATAGGAAAAAACGTATTGTAGTAACCGGCTTAGGCTCATTAAATGCTCTGGCCAAGAATATTCCCGATTTGATAAAAGCCCTGCGAGATGGCGTTTGCGGCATCGGACCGCTTGATCTTTTTGATACGAGTAATTTTCGCACAAAAAACGGCGGGCAGATAAAAGATTTTGTTCCCCGCGACTATATCCCCGGCCAATATTCGTTAAAAAGAATGTCACGTGCCGATCAGCTTTCTTTTGCCGCGACGTTGGAAGCGTTGCGCGATGCGGGGTTGTATCCAGTGTCCGCAGAGTTAAAGGAAGAAACGGGAGTGGTCATTGGCGGCGGTTCCGGCGGCCTTTTTGAGGCGGAAAATTTTTATGGCGATTTACTGAAGAAGGGTTCTTCCCGTTCCCGGTTTTCCACTCTCTCCAGTGTTTATTGCGCTTCTTCCGCCGACCGAATTGCCTCAGCGTTGGGTTTAACCGGTCCCAAAACAACTTTTATGACGGCCTGCTCCGCGGGCGGCACGGCGATAGGTTATGCCCGGGATTTGATTGTTAACGATAATGCTTCAGTTATGTTGGCCGGCGGCGTGGAACCAATGTGCCGCATCACCTATGCTGCTTTCAATGCGCTGCAATCGGTGGACCCTGATGTCTGTCGTCCCTTTGACCGAAATCGTGTCGGACTTTCTCTGGGCGAGGCGGCGGCCATGATGGTTCTGGAGCCTTTGGATGAAGCGCTGGCGCGGAGGGCGAAAATTTACGCCGAAATTTTGGGTTATGGCATTTCCTGCGATTCATTTCATATGACGGCACCAGACGAACAGGCCTCGGGCGCTGTCCGGTCCATGCAGGCCGCCTTGAAAGATGCCGGTCTTTCTTTGGACGATATTGATTACATTAACGCGCACGGCACAGCCACGCCGGTTAACGACGTGATGGAAACCAAAGCTATTAAGGAAGTATTTGGAAAACGTGCTTATAAAATTCCGGTAAGTTCCACAAAATCCATGCACGCGCATACTTTAGGCGCGGCAGGCGCACTGGAGGGTATAGTTAGCGTGCTGGCGCTGCAAAATGGTTTTGTTCCTCCCACGATAAATTATTCAAACCGGGATCCGTTATGTGATCTTGATTACGTTACTGAAGGAATGCGTAAAACGAATTTGCGCACGGTTCTTTCCAATTCGTTTGCCTTCGGCGGCAATAACACAACCGTTGTCTTCGGTAAATATTCTGAAAAAGGCGCGCGCAATGGCTGATAAATCACAGCGGGACATGAAAAAGCGGGTTGTAATCAGCGGGCTTGGTATGGTGACGCCTTTGGGTGTGGGGAAAGAAGAGTTTTACCAAAGACTTTTTGGTGGAGAAAACGGTATCAGCGAGATAAAATCATTTGATACCAACGATTTTACCTCGCATCTGGGCGCGGAAGTGACGAAATTTTCGCCGCGTGATTTTATTTCGGTAAAAAATCTGCGGCGGATGGATAAAATATCACCCATGGCGGTGGCCGCGGCGCGTATGGCGCTGGAAGACGCAAAAATTCAGATTAACGAGAATAATCGCGACCGTATCGGCATTATTCTGAGCAGTGCCTTTGGTGCGACGGATGTCACGGTACAGTTTGCGGAAACGTTGCTCGGACAGGGCCCGTCTGTCGTAAACCCCATATTGGTACCAAACACGGTTATGAACGCGCCGGCGGGGCATGCCTCGATAGAGCTCGGCTTTCGCGGCGTGAACACGACAGTTACGCATTACGCCGTTTCCGCGGAAATCGCCATTGCTTATGCCGTCGCGGAAATACGCCGGGGCACGGCGGATTTTATCCTGACCGGAGGCGTGGACATATTGTCAAAATTTTATTATGAATCGCTTGCCCGCTTTCATGCTCTTTCTCCGGCGGAAGGCGGCCAGGAGGGAAGCAGGCCATTTGATCAGGCGCGTAACGGGTTTGTTGCCGGAGAAGGGTGTGGTATAGTGTGTTTGGAAAGTATGGAATCGGCACGGCAAAGAAGTGTTAATTATTATTGTGAAATCAAGGGCTCTGGCCTTGGTTCATCTGTCTGTGGCCCTACGCAGTGGCCGCGTGAGTCTTCAGGAATTGAGAAGGCAATTGCCCGCGCCTTGAAAGATTCAGAAGTTGAAGCCACCGCGATAGATGCTATTTATGCGGCCGCCAATGGCGGCAGAGATCTGGATGCTGCTGAAGCGCAAGCATATGAAAAAGTATTTGCCGCTGGCCCGCAAAAACCAGCCGTAACGGCGATAAAAGGCGCGCTGGGAGAAAGTTTTTCCGGCGGCGGCATGCGCGCCTGCGCGTTGGCCTTGTCGATAAAAGAAAAAGTGTTGCCGCCGACGGTGGGGTTGATTAATCCTTCTTTCCCTTTGAAATATGTTATGAAGGAACAGCAAAAAATAAATATTAAAAATGCTCTGCTTTCCGGAATTTCCTTTGGCGGAACCTACGCTTATCTGGTTTTTGCCGGACGCGGCGAGCAAGGAGAATAGATTAGTGAATATCGGTGAGTGGATAACAAAACGCGCAATAATTCATCCGAATAAGCCGTTTCTTACGGAAAAAAACAAAACGCTGTCGAATCGTCAATTCAACGAGCAGGTAAATAAAACCGCTCACGCGCTGGGCGATTTGGGGATTGCCAAGGGAGACCGCGTGGCCCTTTTGATGTCCAATTGCTCCGAGTTTTTGGAAATATTTTTTGCCTGCGCCAAAACGGGTGCGATTATGGTGCCGCTGAATTTCCGTCTGGCCGTTCCGGAACTTGTCTATATTTTAAAGGATTCCGAACCGGAAGTAATGATTTATTCCGCGGAATTTGCGGATAAAGTGCGTGAAATAAGAAATACGTCGCTTTCCGTAAATCATTATATCGGTCACGGCCTTGATTTGATTAAAGGGGACAGTAATTTTGTTGATTTTGTCGATACCGCTTCCGCAAGAGGTGTGTTGCATACGGCGGAGGTCAATTTGCCGGATCCGCTTTTTATCATGTACACTTCCGGCACGACAGGTGACCCCAAGGGCGCGGTCTTGACTCATCAGAACATCTTGTTCGGCGCGATTCATTCTCTTTTGGGTTACGGTGTTGACCGCTCTTACAAGTCTCTTGTGGTCGCGCCGCTTTTTCATATCGGCGCGCTGGCCGCTTCCGTAACGCCGATTGTCTATGCCGGAGGAAGCCTGGTCATCAGCAGCTTTTATAACGCTTCCGATGTGCTCAAAACCATCTGCCGGGAAAAAATAAATTATATGTTTGCCGTGCCGGTTATGTTTCAGATGATGGCGGAGACGCCGGAATGGCAGGAAGCTGATTTATCGCATGTCCATTTTTTTATTTCCGGCGGGGCGCCGATTCCTCTGCCGGTAATCAAAAAATACCAGCAGGAGAAAAGCATCGGTTTTGTCCAGGGCTACGCCCTGACGGAAACAGGGCGACTGACTTCTCTTGATTTGGAGGATTCCATCGCCAAAGCTGGCTCCGTCGGCAAGGAAGTTTTTCACGTAAATTTGCGTATTGTGGATAAGCAGGGAAGGGATTTGCCGCCGAACGAACCTGGTGAAATTATCGTGCAAGGTCCTAATATTTTTGCCGGCTACTGGCGTAAAGTTGGTACAATTGCTTCCGCGCTGAAGAACGGATGGTTTCATACCGGTGATATGGGAATGCGCGATGATGACGGTTTTGTTTACATCGTCGGCAGAAAAGTGGAGATGATTATCTCTTCCGGCGAGAATATTTATCCGGCGGAAGTGGAACGGGCGATTCAGTCGTTGCCGCAGGTAAAAGAAGCGGCGGTGGTGGGCATGCCGGATGAAAAAAGGGGAGAAGTTGCGGCGGCATTTATAATTTTTAAAAAAGAGCAGCATCTCACTGAAAATGAAATAACAGCTTTTTTGGCGGAGAAAATTGCGTATTATAAGATTCCCAAAAAATTTATATTTGTTGAAGAATTTCCCCGCAATCAGTCGGGGAAAGTATTGAAGAGGATTTTAAAGAAACGTCTTGAAGAAAATTGAATAAGGGCGTATCTAAAATAATTTATTGAAAATAAGAAACAGTCAAATATTTTGTTGACCATCTCTGCGGTTTTTTGCGCGGCGTTTACGAAGAGCAACTTTTCCCGATTCAGAAGAAAAGGACAACATGAATACGGTACCTTATAAAGAAGAGCATATAATATTTCGTGAGTCTTTCCGCAGGTTTTTGCAAAAAGAAATTATTCCGCATGTAGAGGAGTGGGAGAGAGAGGGCATTGTACCGCGCTGGGCATGGAAGAGGCTTGGTGAAAACGGTTTCCTCTGCACTTCCGTGCCCGTGGAATATGGCGGACAGGGTGCGGATTTTCTTTATTCTGCTATCCTAATCGAGGAAATGGCCCGCGCAAATTTTTACGGTCTTTCCGCGCGTCTGCACAGTGATGTGGTGGTTCCTTATGTGGTGCAATTTGCCACCGAGCAACAGAAGAAAAAATATCTGCCTAAATGTGTCAGTGGTGAAATAATTATGGCTATTGCCATGACCGAACCGCACGCCGGTTCCGATGTGGCGGGGATAAAAGCGACGGCGGTTGAAGACGGTAAATATTTTGTGCTTAACGGGCAGAAGACATTTATCAGCAACGGCATCAATTGCGATTTGGTGATTGTCGCCGCCAGAGATCCTGAGGAAAAAAATCCTCACGCCGCCGTGGATTTGTTTCTGGTCGAAGCGGACACTCCGGGTTTTGAAAAAGGAAAAATGCTGAAGAAAATCGGTTGGCGCAGCCAGGATACGGCGGAACTGTTTTTTTCCGACTGCCGCATTCCCAAAGCAAACCGTTTGGGTGAAAAGGGAACGGGGTTTAAAAAATTGATGACTAATTTACAGCAGGAACGCCTGATTTGCACGCTGGGCGCTCAGACAGCTGCGGAGTTCATGCTGGAAGAAACGATACGTTATTGCCGGCAGCGTGAAGTATTTGGCAAAACCCTTGCTAGATATCAGAACACACAGTTTGCGCTGGCGGAAATGGCCGCGGAGGTGAAAATCGGCCGCACTTTTATTGACAAACTGATTATCGAACATTGGCAGAGAAAGACAATAGTCACTGACGTTTCCATGGCAAAATTCTGGATTACCGAGATGGCCTGTCGCGTGGCGGACCGCTGTTTGCAGCTTTTTGGCGGTTATGGCTATTGCGAGGAATATCCGATCGCCCGCGCCTGGCGCGATATTCGGGTCACGCGGATTCTGGCCGGTTCCAACGAAATCATGAAATTAATTGTTGCCAAGGATATGACAAAATAGTTGTGTTAAAGAAGGAAAATGAAATTTAAATTAATTTATCCGAAATGGGAAAAACTGGATAGGCAAACAAGATTTACGCTGCCGCCGCACGGGCCGGTGGTCATGGCGGCGGCGCTGCCGGATTATGTTGATGTGGAATTTGTCGATGAAAATGTGCAAGAAATAAATTTTGATGCTGACGATGATTTTGTCGGGATTTCGATGATGCTGACCGCGCAGATTAAACGCGGCTGGGAAATCGCCGGCGCTTTTCGCAAAAAAGGAATAAAAGTTATTTTCGGCGGTATTGCCACGATGCTGCATGCGGAAGAAATGCAGCAACACGCAGATTCTGTTTTTCTGGGTGAGGTGGAAGGTCGCTTGGAACATGTCTTTAAGGATTTTAAAGAGGGAAAGCTAAAAAAGGTTTATGATTATATGCAGAATTTCCCGCCGATTGAAAGCGTGGGCCCGGCCCGGCGCGACATTTTAAACAAAGGCCTTTACAATTACCGCGGTGTGCAGATGGTCGACCTAGTTCACGCCTCGCGCGGATGTCGCTTTAACTGTTACCCCTGCTGTGTCCGGTTTTTAGGCGGCAAAAAATTCCGTCCCCGTCCATACGACAAAGTGGTTGAGGAGATGGCGAGCATAGACAATAACCGGCTTTTTATCGTCGACAATTCGCTGGCGCAGAATAAAGAGTGGGAAATTGGTCTTTTTAAGGAGATGATTCCGCTGAAAAAGAAATGGTGCTGTCATCCGATTGAAGACGACGATAAGGTGTTGGATCTGGCGGCGCAGGCGGGAGCCTGGTTTGTCTATCAGGCGATTTTTGATTCCTCCGATTTTATCCGCGAACGTATCAAGCGCTATCATGATCATGGCATTGCCGTGGAAGGAAGCATTCTGCTGGGTCTGGATTACCACACCGAGGACTACATAAAAAAATGGATGGACTTTTTGCTGGATATCGAACTGGATATGGCGGAGTTCACCATTCTTACTCCCTTTCCGCATACCAAAACATTTGATGATTTGCATAACGCCAAAAGAATATTTTCTTATGACTGGAATGACTATACCTGCGGCAAGGTGGTTTTCCAACCGAAAACAATGTCTCCGGAAAAACTGCAAGAGATGTATTATTACTGTTGGGATAAGTTTTATGAGGAAGAGCCGGCTAACTATAAAATGTTCAAGATGCTAAAAAAAGTAATGGATAAGGAAAAGGCGGACGGAACCTACAGACCGCGCATGCGTGAGTAAATAAATATCCTTCTTGAGCAGGAAAGGAGATTTTGGGTAAAAATGAAAAGAGCCGGTGGAAAAAACGCCGTGGTTATCGACGGCAGCCACGTCAGTTTGAATGATATTGTTGGTGTTGTCCGTGACGGCGTACAGGTGAAAATTAGCGAGAGCAGCCGTTTTGTTCAACGGATAGAAAAAACGCGGAAAATGTTGATGAAAGCAATGCGAGACGGTGTCGCCGTATATGGCGTAAACACGGGTTACGGCCGTTCTTGCGGCCGCCGGATATCCATGGATATTGCCTTGAAAAACGGCATGAATATTTTTCGTTTCCATGGCTGCGGCACGGGCGAACCGATTGGCATTGAAGAAACACGCGCGGCGATGCTCTGCCGCATTATTTGTTTGGCGAGGGGCTATTCCGGAGTTTCCATGGCATTGCTCAGGCAGATGGCTGATTTTTTAAATAAAGGAATAACGCCCGTAGTTCCCTGTGAAGGCTCGGTCGGCGCCTCCGGTGATTTGACGCCGATGTCTTATATAGGCGCCTGCCTGGCGGGCGAGAGAGAAGTATTTTATCAAGGGGAAAGAATGCCCACGTCCCGGGCAATGAAAAAAACCGGATTGAAGCCACACGAATATTTACCCAAAGAGCCTCTTTCCATGATTAACGGTACGACCACAATGACGGGAATAGCCGTCATGAACATCGAAAGAGCCCAGCGGCTTCTCTCTGCGGCGATATACGCCACCGCGCTGAGTGTGCATGCCGTCAAAGGAAACGCGCATCATTATCATCCGGTTATTTCTGAGGCCAAACCCTTTGCGGGTCAGATTTTTGTCGCTGAAAAAATATCCCATCTTCTGAAAGCGAAAATTTCCCCGCGGCAGCTGGAAGACGATTCTCTGGAAGCGTTGCAGGATCCTTATTCTTTGCGTTGCGCGCCGCAGGTAATCGGTGTGTTGTATGACGCGCTTTCCTGGATAAAAAATTGGGTAGAAATTGAAGCCAACAGTTCCAATGACAATCCTATCTTTGACCCGGCCACAGGTCAGGTGCTGATGGGCGGCAATTTTTACGGCGGCCATATCGCGTTTGCCATGGACGGCCTGAAGGCGGCGCTGGCCTCGGTCGCCGATATGTGCGACCGGCAGGTAATGCTGCTTGTCCATCCCAGTTTTAACCGGGGATTACCCGGTGATCTGGTTGGAATTATTGATAAATCAAACGGTTTATATCATGGTTTTAAAGCCATGTCGTTGGCGTCCTCGGCCCTCGCGGCGGAAGCATTGAAATTAACCATGCCCGCAGCGTCCTTTTCCCGTTCGACCGAATCGCACAATCAGGACAAAGTCAGTATGGGCACGATTGCGGCTAGGGATGCGGAAAGAGTTTGCACGCTTACGGAGCGCGCCTTATCCATCCACCTTATGGCGGCGGCCCAGGCCTGTCACTTAAGAAAGAATATTAATACCCGGCCGCTTTTGTCCAAAGTCGCGCGGGAAATAGGTTTAATCAGTCCGCCGCTGGCCGAAGACCGGCCGCTGGATAAGGATATCGAAAAGATGTGCGCGGCAATCAGGTATTCCGATTTTTTCAGGGTATGAATAATGAAAAAAGAGACGAAAAGTTTTGAAGTGAAAATCAGCGTGCCTTTTTTTGACCTGGATCCCATGCAGATCGTCTGGCATGGCAATTACCTGAATTATTTTGAAATCGCGCGCGCGGCGCTGTTTGATCATTACGGAGTTGATCTTTACTCCTATTATGAAAAACACGGATTAATATTTCCCATCATCAAAACTTCGACCAAGCACATTCTGCCGCTGCGCCATCGTGATGAAATAATCTGCAAAGCCTCTCTTGTGGACGTCAATATTAAAATTGTCGTTGATTTTGAAATCAGGCTGGCGGCAAGCGGAAAAGTATGCGCGCGCGGCCGGACGGAGCAGGTGACCGTAAAGGTTCCGGAGATGGAAACTCTTTTTTCCATACCGGAGGAAATAAAAAAAGCGATGGGTTTTTAAATGGATAAATTGTTGAAGGATTCTTTTGTCACCGGAGCGGAGCGTGTTGCCGCCTGGGCGGATTTGCTCGATGCCATAAATGTTTTTCCCGTGGCCGATGGCGACACCGGGCGCAATCTATCGATTAGTCTTTACCCCCTGCGCGCGGCGGACGCGGACAGAAAAAAAGTGGTGGAACAGCTTCTTTTTTCCGCACGCGGCAACTCCGGCAATATCGCCTCCCGGTTTTTTTCGTCTTTTTATATGGCGGATTCCATAGCTGATCTTGCCGGAAAAGCCCAGGAAGGAAGAAAGGGTGCCTGGAGGGCGGTTTCTGATCCCTGCACGGGAACTATGCTGAGTTTATTCGACGCTTTGACTGAAGTTTTGTCCGCGACTCAATCTGTAGCGGTTAAAGAAGCAGCAATAAGAATCCTTAACCGCCTGGAAAAAGCGGTGCAGGAGACAAGGAACACGCTTCCCAAGCTGCGAGACGCGCAGGTGGTGGATGCCGGAGCTCTGGGGATGTATATTTTCTTTGAAGGATTTTTTTATGCGTTGGCGGAGGTCCCGGATAACCAGCGGCCGGTGACGGAAATATTCAAAAACAGCCTGCGCATTTCCTCTTCTTTCCGCGAGGAAATGGATAACGGTTACTGCGTGGATTTTGTTGTCGAGGCAAAAAATTACTCTCCGGAGCAGCTGGCGGAAATAACCAGAGGGCAGGATAACGCGGTGATTATACCGGAAGGCAATATCTATAAAATTCACCTGCATACGGAAAATGCCGAAAAAATCAAGGGGCAGGTTAAGCAACTGGGCAGCATGCTGCACTGGGAAGAGGATAACCTTTCCTATCAGATCAGGGAATTTATGAACGCGCAGGCCGGTCAGAGCATGAATATCATGACCGACGCGGCCGGTTCCGTAACCAGGGCGGACGCGAAAAAATACGGTATCACTCTGCTCAACAGTTATCTGACTGTGGGCGATAAATGCATGCCGGAAACTTACTATCAGCCGGAGGAATTATACGACCCGATGCGCCAGGGAATAAAAGTTTCCACATCGCAGGCTTCGGTTTATGAACGGCATCAATTTTATCAGGCAGCCCTGGCGCGTTTTGAAAAAGTTCTGTATCTGTGCGTGGGCTCGGTTTTTACCGGAAATTACCATGTGGCCCTGGATTGGAAGGAAGCGCATGATAAAGAAAACAGGTTTTTTGTTATTGATACGGGCGCGGCATCCGGCAGATTGGGCGTCATCGCGCTGGCGGTGGCGCGCTATCTGGCGCAGACAAACGATATGGAAAAAACCCGCTCCTTCGCGCAAAAAGCGATAAATTCTTGTGAAGAATATGTGTTTCTGGATAAGCTGCACTACCTGGCCGCGGGCGGCCGCCTTTCCAAAGCCAGCGCTTTTTTCGGCGATATGCTGAAAATGAAGCCGGTGATTTCTCCTCAGCCCGAAGGAGCCAGGAAGATGGGCGTGGTGAGGAATCAGCAAGACCAGCTGAAAATGGCGCGGGAGAAACTTGCGGCGTCCCTGCAAAAAGATTCCCGCGCTTTTATCATGCTTGAGTATTCAGATAACTTCGAATGGGTAAATAAAACAGTGAAGAAATTCGTTGGTCAGCTATACCCACGGACGGAAATTATTTTACAGCCCCTGTCTTTAACTTCCGGCGCGCACATGGGCCCGGGAACCTGGGCAGTGGCCTTCTTGCCGGAGTTCGCATTATTGTGAAAAGCAGAAACAAAACCCGCCTGCCGCAAAAAAAGTCAGCGGAACGTTTTGCCGTGGTTATCCCCGTTTACAATCATACGGCAACGATAACGGAAGTTGTTCGCCAGGCCATGGAGTTACGTTATCCGGTCTTTGTCGTTGATGACGGTTCGACCGACGACACCCCGCAGAAATTAAAAACAATTCCGGGAATCAATGTCATTACGCATCAGGAAAACAGGGGCAAAGGCGCGGCAATACTAAGCGGTTTTATCGCGGCGGCAAAGGTGGCCGGCATGGCGATTACCATTGATGCCGACGGGCAGCATTATCCGCAGGACGCGCGGAAACTTGTTGCCGCTCTTCCGGACGGGGTAAGGCCGATTGTGATGGGCAGAAGGATGTATGCGGCAGGTGAGCATGTTCCCTGGACCAGTCGCTTTGGCCGGGAGTTTTCCAACTTTTGGGTTTGGGTATCCGGCGGTCCCGTTCTTTCTGATTCGCAAAGCGGCATGAGGATTTATCCCTTGCCGGAAGCCATGAACCTGGAAGTTAAGGCGCGCCGTTTTCAATTTGAAGTGGAAATTCTGGTGCAGGCCAAAAGAAAAGGGATTCCCGTCCTGGAAGTGCCGGTGCGCGTAAACTACAGTCCCGCAGGCAACAGAATATCTCATTTCCGTCCCTTTGTTGATTTCATGCGCAACTCCGCAACTTTCAGCCGTCTGATTTTTACCCGCATATTTTCCCGCCGCTGAGCGAAACTTTCCCCCGTCAGGGTTTTTATCTTGCCACTGTCCGGGAAATATGGTTTAAAAATAAAAAACGAATGGAAATATAACTCTGAAATTCTAAAGGTTTACATGCGACTACAAAAATACCCCATCCGCTGGTCAATTGTAATTGTAGCCACTGTAATAGTCGGACTGCTTTTTTACTGGGAAACCAATCATTTAAACATTGAAACCGATATTTTGGAGTCCATGCCGCAAGGCGATCCGATACTGACATCAGCTCGTCAGGTGATTAGCCATTTGCCTGTGCAGGATAAAATTTTTATTGATCTGGAACAGGCTTCGGCCGACCGGGACAAACTGGTGCGAGCGGTGAAATTGCTTGAAGGCCATTTAAATAAAAGTGGCTTATTCACAAAAGTCGGCGTTAGTGACGAAGCCGGCTATTTTCCGGAATTGCTTTTACACGTTAATGATCACCTACCGGCGCTTCTGAACGCGTCCGATCTGGAGCAAAAGATACAGCCGGTTCTCTCTCCTGAAAAAATCCGGGAAGCCATGGCGCAAAACAGGCGGAGTCTGGAAGAGCTCACAGGCATCGGACGGGCCGAGATGATGGTCAGAGACCCATTGGGATTCTCCGGCGTTATCTTGAGCCGGATGTCCGCGCTGGCACCGGCCAATAATGCTCAATTTTACAACGGTCAGCTTCTTTCTGCCGACGGTAGGCACGCCCTGATCATTGCCCGTATTGCCGGATCAGGAACGGACACGGCGAAGGCCGCCAAAATTGAAAGGCTTCTGGAAGATTGTCAGCAGGAATTGAAAAGTAATAAGGATTTACAAGATCAATATATTCTGACGCCGGTCGGCGGCTACCGTGCGGCGCTGGATAACGAAACCATCGCCAAGCGGGATGTGAAGCTGGCCGTAACATTAACGACCGTGCTCATAATTATTTTGCTCATCCTTATTTTTCCTCGCCCGCTTATCGGCCTTTTGGCGCTGTTGCCTTCATCGGTCGGGGGGATAGGCGCCCTGTTTGTCTGCTCTTTTTTATTCAAATCCATGTCTATTCTGTCCGTGGGTTTTGGCGGCGCTATCATGGCCTTTACGGTTGATATGGGAATTGCTTATCTGCTTTTCCTGGATCAGCCTTACACCACCTATGGTAAGCGGGTTGCTCGTGAAGTCTGGTCGGCGGAATTGATGGCAACAGTAACCACCGTTGGCGCATTCTTGCTTCTGCTGATCAGTGATTTTAAGATTCTGGCGGAAATCGGCGTCTTTTCCGCGCTGGGTGTGGCCTTTGCCCTCCTGTTTGTCCATTTTGTTTTTCCGAAAGTCTTTCCGTGGATGCCGCCCTCCAAACGCCGCGCCAATCGCTTCCTTCGCGATGCAATCATCAATGTTGCCGCCCCCGCGAAGTGGAAGTTGTGGGCCGCCGTCTGCTTTGGTTTGATCATGCTGCTTTTGGCTAAACCGGTCTTTAATGTCGATTTACAGTCCATGAATTCCATGAGCCCGGACTCCATTCAGGCGGAGAAAAAACTGGCCCAGACATGGGGGAGTCTTTCCGGTAAATCTTACGTCCTTCTGGAAGCGCCAAACACAGGAGAATTGCAGAAAAAAAACGAACAATTAATGACGCTTCTGGCGTCCGATGTGCAAGAAGAAAAACTTGCCCCGGTGTTTTTGCCATCCGTTTTATTCCCCTCTCGGCAATTGGCTCAAAGCAATTTTAACGCTTGGCGGAATTTTTGGACTCCGGATCGTTTGAAGACCCTGAAGCGTGATTTTAACGCGGCGGCGCGTGAAAACGGCTTTAAGCCCGAGGCTTTCGCGCCCTTCTGGAAAACATTTCACCATCATGATCCCGGTGATTTTACTATACCGGAAAAATATTTTGAAATGCTGGGGATTGCCAAAAATCCGGAAGGTTTTACGCAAGTGAGCCTGCTTGCCGCGGAAAAGTATTATGACGCGAATGATTTGTTTGGGAGGATTTCCGCCGCAGGTTTCATCAAATTCTTTGACGCTGATTTGTTCAATAAAAGACTTAGCGGTTTTCTGAAAAATCTTTTTTTGGAGATCGCCCTGATCATCAGCGTCGGATTGATCCTGATCACCTTTTTACATTTTCTGGACTGGCGTTTATCGCTTGCGGCGCTGGCGCCTGTTGCCTTCGCGCTTTGCGCCACGCTGGGCACAATGAAGCTTATAGGCCATCCGCTGGATATACCCGGCATTATGCTTTGGATTATCGTGATGGGGATGGGAGATGATTACGCTATCTATTATATCTGCCATTATCAGCGCAACTTCAATGAAAAACTTCCGGCCATGCATACGATTAAATTTTCGATGTTTTTGTCGGCCTGCACCACATTAATCGGCTTTGGCGTTCTGATTTTTGCCAACCACGCGGTTTTGAAAAGCATCGGGATCGTCTCTTTTTTAGGCATTGGTTACGCGCTCATCGGCGCCTTTTTTATTTTGCCGTATCTGATGGAGAAAATATATGCCCCCGTGCAATATCCGACAGGTGCATTTCCGGTCAGTTCCGGGGAGCATCTGCGTCGGACGCTTTTGCGCTTTCGTCATTTACCGGGATATCCCAGAGTTTTTGCGCGGTTCAAAATTATGATGGACCCCATGTTTAAAGAGTTGGATCAGTACGTGAAGAATCCCCGCCGTATCATGGACATCGGCTGCGGTTACGGAGTCCCGGCTACATGGCTTCTGGAAATTTATCCCAAGGCAGAAGTGTTCGGACTTGATCCGGATGAAGAAAGAGTCCTGATTGCCTCGCGGGTTATCGGAGAGAGAGGTAGGGTGGAAGTAGGCCGAGCTCCTGATTTGCCGGCCGTTGAAGGCAGCGTTGATCATGTATTGATGTTGGATATGATTCATCTTATTTCAGATGAAGAAGCAAATCTGGCATTGCGGCGCATTCATGAAAAACTGGAAGCGGGCGGAACATTGCTTGTCCGCGCGACAGTGCCATCGGAAAGAAAAATTCCTTGGAAACGCTGGATGGAAGCTCTTAGGCTCAAATTTGCGCGCATGCCGGAACGCTTCCGCGCGCGCGAGGATTTGATAACACTAATAGCCGATGCTGGCTTCAAGGTCGAGATCTTTGACGCCGTGGTTGTCCAAAGTGAAGAAAAATGGTTTGTTGGCAAAAAATGATTTGATAAATCATTTTGTCCTGACCGGCAAAACTGTGTTGACATATGTTTCCGCTGGCTTATATAATAATTGAAATAATTTGAGGTGTCTTTTCATGTTGAAAATCAAAAAAATATTGTTTGCCATAGATCTTGATTCCAAGGATATTTCACCGGCGGAGGGAGCATTGAAGGTCGCCCAGATGTTCGACAGTGAGATACATTTTTTATACGTTAATGACATCCATGCGGGATTCCGTCATCCCACCGACCGCGAAGACGCGGTAGCTCTGAGGTTGAAAGAAGAAATTTCCGATGAACTTTTATCCGCATCTCGTATTGTTTACGCCGTAGCAAAAGGCGACTTGGCCGATGAAATCGTCAAATACTGCAAAGACAATGAAATTGACCTGGTTATTGTGGGACATAAAAACAGGCCGAGGATATACGGCAAAGTCTTTGACAGTCCCGATATAAAAATAGTCGAGGCGGTTAATTTGCCCGTGCTGGTTATACCAAACAAGTAAATTAAATCATGCTGTTCACCGGCGGGATAAAGAAAAGTGATAAAGAAAATATCCTATTATGTTGCTCTTTATTTTTCCCGGCGCTGGGGTTTGTGGTTTTTTCGTACTTTCTCCTGGTTTATCGCTACCGGTTATTACTTTCTTTTCCCTTGGCGCGTGGCGCACAGCTATAAATTTTATAAGGTTCTGATCCCCAGGAAAGGATTATTTTATTATTTGCGCTGCGCATGGAAGCAATACCATAATTTTACCAATGTCTATGTTCATCGCTTTGTTCATTTGTCCGAAGAGAAAATTGAATTTACCAAAGAGGGCTGGCAATATCTGGACGAGGTTTTCGAAAAGAAAACCGGTGCCGTGGTGGTTATGTCGCACGTCGGCAATTGGGAACTGGCCGCGCAGATGCTGAAACGCAAGAGAATACCGATGATGCTTTATCTGGGCGCTAAAGTAAAACATAAAGAGCAGGTGGAAAGCATTCAGAAAAGGAAATTGGCCGAGCACGGAATAAAGATAGTCACGACTTCCGTGGAGGAAAAATCACCTTTCGCCCTGCTGGAAGGGATAAATTTTCTGCGTGACGGCGGTATTGTTTTTATGAGCGGCGATCGTCTCTGGGGAAATCAGAGTTTTGTCGTGGTGAATATTTTGGGGCATGAAGTAAAAATACCGGACACACCGCATTTGCTTGCGCTCGTGACCGGCGCGCCGCTGATGACTTTTTTTGTTTATCAAAAAGCTTTCGGTAAATATTATGTGAGCGTCTCGCCAGGGCGCAAAGTTGTAGCTCCATTGAGAGCGGATCGGACAAGGGCTGTTCGCGAATCGGCGCAGATGTACGCCGATGAACTGGTTGAATTTGTCCGCAAGAGGCCTTTCGAATGGCATCATTTTGGGCCTTTTTTGGGCAGAAAAATAGAAAAGGAATCCTAATCAACCGGTGGAAATGATTTGCTAGTCGTTTGGGTAAAATTAGTATAATAAAGGCGTGAAAAACTCGGAGCGGCGTCAGGATGAAGGTAAAAGAAGTCCCGCAGGACGACATTACATTTTACGAAGGCGAAAAGCGCGCTTGCTACGCACTCAACGATGAAGGTAAATATGTCATTGTGCCCAGTACGGGTTGGGAATATGAAGCCGTGGTTAACGGGCTTGCCGTTGACGAACTGGCGGCACACCTGGAGAAAACCAGGAAAGAGGTGCTCGCCGGTATCAGAAGCCCACTTTACTACCATATGGAGAGCCGTCAAATGAATCCCCAGATTTTGGCCAAGACGTCAGGGATTTCCGTGTTCCGGGTGAAACGGCACTTTCGCCCGGGAATTTTCGCCCGGCTCAAGCCTTCTTTGCTGGCCAGCTACGCGAAGGCGCTGGCCTTGAGCGTGGAAGAGTTAAAAACCGTGCCGGACAAAAGTGCGGGGAAAGGCAACGATACATAAAATGAATGCAGAGATAACCGCCAGCGGCAGGCTTTTTATTCATCAGCATGCGGCGCATTGTGAAAGCGGTGTCACTTCCGCGCTTTTCCGTGATCAGGGCGTGGAGGTTTCCGAGGCGATGGTTTTTGGCATCGGCAGCGGCATTTTTTTCGGCCATTTTCCGTTTATTAAATGGGTGGGAATGCCGATAACCACTTTTCGTTCCCGGCCGCGGACCCTTTTCCCCAAAGTCGCCAAGCGTCTGGGAGGAGAATTTTTCACCAAAGAATACCGCAACACGCAAAAAGGAATGGCGGCGCTGAGAAAAGCGCTTAGTGATGATCACATTGTCGGTTTGACGACGAATATTTACTGGCTTTCCTATTTTCCCAACCGTTTTCGTTTTCAGTTCAACGGCCACAATATTATTGTCCTGCGCGAAATTGAAAACGGGTTTCGCATCAGTGATCCTATTCTGGACCATCCTGTGGACTGCTCGACGGAAGATCTGGAACGGGCGCGTTTTGCGCGGGGGCCTTTGGAACCAAAAGGGTTCATGTATTGGGCCGAGACTGTTGTCGAAAACCCCGATTTCCGTCGCGCCTGTCTCGAAGGGATAAAAGAATCATGCTACATGATGTTACGAGTGCCTTTTCCCTTTGTTGGCATTAAAGGAATGAGATATCTGGCGAAAAACATTATCAAAAGTCCGGACAAGCTTGGTTTTCCGGAAGCCTGCCGGCGTCTGGCCAATGTGGTGCGGATGCAGGAAGAGGTCGGCACGGGCGGCGCGGGATTTAGGTTTATGTATGCTGCTTTTCTGCAGGAAGCGGCCGAACTTTTCGGCTCAGACGAACTCGCTGAACTGTCGCGGGAAATGACGGCTATCGGCGATATCTGGCGTGAATTTGCCGTTGTCTCCGCGCGTATTGTGAAGCAAAGGGGGCAGTCCGAAGAGACATTTGCTAAAGCGGGCGGCTTAATGCTCACTTGCGCAGGCAGGGAAGGACAGTTTTTTAAAGAGTTGCACAACGTGGCAAGGAAACTTGAAGCATGAAGGCCCTGGAAATTTCGCGAATTACATTTTCTTACAACAAGCATGCAGATAAATCTGTTGCGGAAGCGAGAGAATACGCTTTGCGGAATTTTTCCATGTCGGTGGAAGTCGGCCAGTTCCACGCTCTTTTAGGGCCAAACGGCGCGGGCAAAACCACACTGATGCGTTTGATCACCGGACAATTAAGGGGATACGAGGGTGAGGTGATTGTTTTTGGTCATAAAAATTCGGACAAAAGGGCACTAAGCAATATTGGTTACGCGCCGCAACCCGTATCCGTATACACAACGCTCACCGCTCTGGAAAATTTGCGTGTTTTTGGCGTCGTGGCGGGGCTGTCCGATGAAAAAATAAAACAGCGTTCAGAAGAAGTTTTGAAAGAAACGGGGCTTTTGCCTTACGCGAAGAAAAGTGTTTCCGTTTACTCTGGAGGAATGTTGCGTAGACTGAATCTGGCTGTCGCCCTGCTGCACTCGCCGTTCCTGTTGCTGCTGGACGAGCCCACCGTAGGCGTGGACCCGCAGAGCCGTAATCACATTTATGAAACACTTGCTAAGATGAATAACGAAGGCGTCACCATTGTTTTATGCACGCATATAATGGAAGAAGCGCAACGCCTGTGTGCCACGGTAACGGTTTTGGACAGAGGGTCGGAAATATTTTCCGGATATATGAAAGAAATCGATAATTTGGAAAAGTTCTTTTTGGAAAGAACGGGTCACGGTCTGCGTGATGATTGAAAAAAGAAAATATCAAACTGTTTTTCGCCGGTTTAAAGAATTGTTCAGGAAAGAGATACTGGTCTTGCTGCGCGACCGGCAGACCATTTTGCTCCTTTTCTTTATGCCCGCGGCGCTGATTTTTTTTCTGTCGTTGGCGGTAGGCGGCATTTATAGCGATGTGATGGTCGGGCGGAAAGTTCAAATAGTTGTGGAAAACCAAAGTGGATTGCCCAAAGCGAATTTGCTTGAAGAAAAAATCAAATCCAGTGAATTAATTCGGCCGGTAGAGCGGCCGCCCGGCATCGAGAATGACCGAATTTTTGATTATGGCAAGGCGCAGGCAATTGTTATTATCCCCGCAGGGTTTGATACTGGAGATAATCCCGTAGAAATTTATTTTGATCCGGTGATTGATGTCGGTTACAAAATTGCCGTTCGCTCTTTGATAACCAGCCTGACCGCTGAGGTGGTCATGGGTATTGACAACATGGATGCCGTTGTTGCCAATCTACTTATTGAAAAGACGGCTCCGAACAAGAAGTTTCCGGACCCCCTGCAACAAACGGTTCCAGGTTTTGCGATATTCGCAATGTTTTTCATCGCTATCCCAATGTCCGTTGGGTTTTTAAGGGAAAAGAGGGACGGCACTTTACAGCGCCTTTTTACTTATCCGGTAGGCACTAATTTAATAATCTTGGGGAAATTTGTTCCCTACTATTTTATAAATATCGTTCAGTTTGTTCTCATGCTGCTGATCGGTGTTTACATCATGCCTGCCGTTATGGATTTCTCATTACGTCTGGGAGCTCACCCTTGGCATATGCTGCCGATTACACTGGTTGTTGCCGCCGCCGCTACCGGTTTTGGTGTGCTTGTTGCTGCCCTGGGGCGAACGCCGGAACAATCTTCAACGCTGGCGGCGACAAGCGCTATATTGATGGGAGCGTTCGGTGGAATTATGGTGCCGCACTTCTTTATGCCGATGTTCATGAAAAAACTGGCGATGTTATCGCCGATGTATTGGGCGCACCAAGCGTATCTGGATGTATTATTGCGCAATGCTGATTTTTATATTATCTTACCCAAAATTATTGTTCTGACGCTTTTTGCGGCGGTTTGTTTATATATCGCGGGGAGAAAGATTAAATGGATGTAGAACAGACGTATAAAGAATTAAATGTGGCCTCCAGAGATGAGTTGATTTTCAGGCTTAAGGAACTGGTCATCAAGGCGTGTGAAATTAAAGATGTGAATCCCCAAGATGTGCCCACGGACGTTCCATTCATCGGAGGGCCGGGACCGCTTAAATTAGACAGCCTTGACGCCATGGAAATTGCCATGGAGCTAAGGTATCAGTTTGGTGTTGAATTAAAAAACGCTTCCACAGCGGCCAAGGCGATGCAGGATTTTAACACGCTTGCCGATTTTGTCATCAACGCGCCCAAGGTTAAAAAGTGAGCAAAAACGATATTTATGTTCGCGGCTGGGGTGCGGTAACCACACTAGGTTGGAGCGCTCAGGAATCCGCGAAAAAATTAATTGAAGGAAAAATTGCCCCAGCAAAGGTCGGTGATTCATCTCATTTCATTAGCCGCGAATATAAATCCTTTGAAGTTCCCTATACCGGCAGCCCCTTGGATAAATCGCAGAAGATGCTGGCTTGCGCAATGGATGAGGCTATAGCGAGGGCGGAATTTTCTCGGGCGGAAATCGCGGAATCCAGTTTGTTTGTCGGGACCACTGGCGGCCTTTTTATTCGCAACGAAGATGAGTTTGCTGAAGAAGTGCGCCTGAATCCCGGCAAGGAATCACCGCCAATTTCCTGCCGCAATCGGGGACCGGGTGAAGTGACGCAATTAATCGCCGATAAGTACGGCATTAAAGGGATAGCCTTTACTTTCAGCATGGCCTGTGTTTCCAGCTCGCATGCGCTGGTTGTTGCTGCTTATCTTCTGGAACAAAGGAAAATCCGCCGGGCGATTGTCGTCGGCTTTGAACCGCTTTTGAATTTGACGCTGCACGGTTTTGCCAGCCTGTTGCTTTATGACTATGAACAGTGTCGTCCTTTCTGCGCCACTCGTTCCGGCATGCAGATAGGCGAAGGGGCGGGCGCGGTGATTTTGGAACGGGGGGACGAAGCGCGTCACGCGAAAAACGTGTATAAATTTGACGGAGGCTATCTGTTTAATGATAACGGCAGTCTCACCTCCGCGGGGCTGGATGGAGAGTTGGCAAAAAATGTTGTCGGGCAGACTTTAAATCTTTCGCGTCTGTCCGCGGCAGATATAAGAGCGATTAAGGCGCACGGCACGGGAACAAAAGATAATGATCTTTCCGAAGGACTGGGCTTACATAAATTATTTGGAGAAAAACTTCCTCCTGTGGTTTCCCTCAAAGGAGCGCTGGGTCACGCTCTGGGCGCGGCGGGGACAATGGAGACGGCGGTGTGGCTTTCCTGCCTGGAAGAAGGCGTTATTCCGAAAAGTTTCGGTTTTAGCCAGTTGGATCCTGAAATTGGCTTTGCTCCTGCCCAAGAAAACAATTCAGCGCCAAACGGTGCCTATTTGTGCACCTTCTTCGGTTTTGGCGGAACCTGCACCAGTTATTTGATTATCAAGGAGTGATGATATTGTCGCTGGGCGAAACCAATATTTTAAAAACGCCTCTTGCGGTAATAGCCGCAAGTTTTGTGGGACCGGCGCTGGTGGCCAACGGCGATGCCTTGTGGGAGGAGGCAAAATTACCGCTTAGTCCTGACGAACTTGTGCGGAAAATTATGGGACAGTCAATGCGGCGCGCGGGAAGGTTCATCAAATTAGTTTGTTGCGGGGCGCTGAACTGCCTGCAAAGCGCGCCCAAAGAAATTTTAGGCGATAAAAAAGTAGGAATCTTTTTGTCTACCGGTTTGGGAAATATCGATGAAATTCTTCCTTTCATTACTCAAGTGTACAAACATGACGGTGGATTTCCCAGCCCCAATCAGTTTGCCAATTCCGTGAGCAATGCCGCCGCTTTTTTTCTGGCGCGTGAGGCGGGTGTAAAGGGTGTTGTGCTGACTATTTCTGAAGAAGAATTATCTTTTGAGTCTGCTTTATGGCTGGCGCAAACCTATTTGGAAAGCGCGCAGATTGATTTGGCGCTGGTCGGCGGCTGCGATGTTTTTACGCCGACAATTGAAGAATCGCGCGAAAGAATGAATTTAACAACCAATAATTCCCGCCCGCTTCCGGTTGGTGAAGGCAGCTCCTGGCTATTGCTGGGTGGCAGCAAAGAAAAAAATATCGGAGAGATATTGGCGGTGAACTTTGCCTCTCCGGGAAAAAGTGTTTTGGACGAAAATAATTTACCCGGCATGGAAACAAAAGAAAAATATTTTCTGCCCGGATTCCGCGTAAAGGAAGAGCAAATAGATATGTGGAAGAATAAAAATAACTGGCAAATTCATGATTATTTACCCTGCTGCGGTATTCATCCTGTTGCCTCCGCTTTTGGCATCGCCCATATTCTTCGGTCAAAAAAGACCGGCTATTTTCTGCATTACAATTTTAACGCCGCTGGCCGGCAGGCATTTATTCTGGCGCGAAAATAAAAAATTATCCTTCTTATTTATTCCGGCAATGAAGATTTTGACAAATCACAAAAAGAGAATCGTCCTTGTTCATCCGCGAGGCTTCAACTGGTTTTCCGGAAAACGCGACATTACTGACATTGCCAACCGGATGGTGCCGCAGGGCCTTCTTTCCATTGCCGCGTATTTAATGCGCGAGGGGCACGAGGTTTTTGTTTACGATGGTCTCGGCCCCGGAGTTACTTTTGACCTAAATAAACAAGCCAGGTCTATTTTGGAATATCAGCCGCGCATCGTCGGCTTTTCCGCAACAACTTCATCATTTCCCGATGCCGCCGATTTAGCCCAGATAATAAAGAAAAACTCTCCGGAGATTGCAACCGTCTGCGGTGGGGTTCACGTATCGGCGCTGGAAGGAAAATTACTGCGCGATTATCCGGCGTTTGATTATCTCATTTCAGGTGAGGGTGAACTCACCATGTCGGAACTCGTCGCCGGGACAACGCCTGCCGAAATTCAGGGATTAATCTGGCGCGATGGCGAAAAAATCGTTACGAACGCGCCGCGGACAAGAATTGCCGATATGGACAGTCTGCCTTTTCCCGCTTATGAAAAATTGCACGGGTTTCCCCGTGATTATCATTTGCCGCTTTTCAGCTATATCCGGACGCCCGGCGCTACTATGATCACCTCACGCGGCTGTATGTATCAGTGCTCCTATTGCGACCGTTCTGTTTTTAAAAAAGGTTTTCGCTATAATTCCGCTGCTTATATTTATGAGCACATGAAGCATCTGCGCGAAAAATTCGGCGTGCGGCACATCAATATTTATGATGATTTGTTCACGGCCAATCGCAGGCGTATTGTAGAGCTCTGCGAAAAACTCGCGCGTTTTCCGCTGGGTATAAATTTCAACTGCGCCGTGCGCGTCGGCTACACGGATGATGAATTGCTACGGATGTTAAAAAAAGCGGGATGCCTGATGGTATCGCTTGGCATTGAATCCGCCGATCCGGAAATGCTCGCGCGGCATAAATCAGGGGTATTGCTCGATGACGTGCGCGACACTGTGCAGCGCATTCAAAAAGCCGGCCTGCGCGCCAAAGGACTTTTTATGATGGGGCTTCCCGGAGAAACCGAAGAATCGATTAAGCGCACATCTGACTTTATTATTTCGTTGGGACTGGATGACATGAATATGGCCAAATTCACGCCTTTCCCCGGCGCGCCGCTGTGGGCGAATATTCGGGAAGAGGGAGAGTTTAATGAAGACTGGCGGCTGATGAATTGTCTGAATTTTGTTTTCGTGTCCAAGGGAATTTCTTCTCGCGTGCGGCTCGATCAATTATATAACGAACATGTGAAGCGCTTTTATTCCGATCGGGGCTGGCGCAAAAAATTTCGTCGCCGTCTCTGGCAGCACCGGAAGAGTCTTTTATATTTATTGCGCCATCTGCCTTCTTTCTGGTCGGCGAAAAATCAGTTCGAACCGGATAAGTGAGGATTTGTTTGTAACGGTGAATACGCTGTGAGTACAGACTGCCTAGGCTTCTGAGGCGGGAAGCAATCTCTTGTCATTGACACCCCCGAGAAAGCATGTTAAACCGCGAAAACTTCCGTAAATACGGTTGCCCCTGTAGCTCAGCAGGATAGAGCAACGGATTCCTAATCCGTGTGCCGCGCGTTCGACTCGCGCCAGGGGCACCAAATATATTAACAGGCTTGCGCCTAATTCCATTTCTTCGTAAAATATCATTTCTCAATTTTCCCAATTCACTCAAATATTTTAATCCGCAACGTACACAATTTAATTTCTTGATACGCTATGGGGGATTTCATTTGCATTATTTTTTTTATGATGTATTTAATCTTTTCATTTTTCATTAAATAAAGTAGTGTTATATAAAATTTAAAATCATGGTCAATAAAGCGGAAATTATGTAAAGGCTCTGAGGGTTGTTATCGAATATTCGGGTCAGATTATCAGGAGAATATTATGGAACTCAATCGGGAAATGATTGAACTGGGAAATAAAAATTCGCTCTACAAAGCGATGGGCATACGGATAGAATCAGTCGAAGAGGGAATGGTAAAGTCACGCCTGGAACCCAAATCTGAAATGTGCTGGCCATATCCTGACCAGCCTCACGGTGGTGTGCTTTTCACTTTAATGGATACTACTATGGCCTGGGCTGTTATTTCAAGCCAGGAAAAGGCAAGTTTCTGCACCACTATTAATTTGGATATACAATACACCCGGCCTGCCAAGGGAACTTTCTTCTCCTGTGTGGCTGAGGTTATTTCCCGAACAAAACAGATAAGTTTTGTCAAAGCTGTGATACATGATCCTTACGGAGTAGTATTGGCCATGGGTCAGGGAACCTACCGAATCATGCAGAACAGACAATGAAAACCTGTCCTGATTGCGGCTTCTAATATCAGCAGGGCAGGTTTGGATATGTAGATATTTTGATTTTTTACTGAACTGTTTTTTCCAGATTAGCGGCGCGTACGCCGATTAGTCTCACGCGTTTTTTGAGCTCGACGCGTTTGAGACAAGAAAAAGCGGTTTTGCGGATTTCCTCTTCGGAATCAGTGTGCATATCTATTGTTTTTGCCCTGGTCAGTGTCTGAAAATCACTAAAACGGATTTTTATTGAGACAGTTTTTGCCTTGTATCCTTCATCCTTCATATCCTTGACGACTTCCTTGATCAATTTTGCCAATGTCCGAGCGATGGACTGCCAATTCTCTACATCTTCCTGAAAAGTTGTTTCGCGGCTGATGGATTTTGGTTCCCAATGTGTAATTACCGGACTGTTATCAATGCCTCGGGAAGCGTCATACAGATATTGGCCGTAAGAATTACCGAAATGCTCCACCAGAATATCCAAAGGCAATGCGGCAAGGTGCCCGATGATTTTTATACCGATTTTTTTCAGATGTTCTTCCGTTTTTGGACCGATGCCGTATAATTTGCGAATAGGCAGGGGCCACAACTTTGTTTCAATGTCGTTTTCGCTGAAAATAGTAAGCCCATCTGGTTTTTGCATATCGGAAGCAATTTTAGCTAGAAGCTTATTGGGGGCAATACCGATGGAGCAGGTCAAACCGATTTTTTCTTTTATGCCTTCCTTTATTTTTGCCGCGATTGATGCTGATGTTTGCTTTACTTCAGATATGTCCAAAAACGCTTCGTCGATACCGGCATTTTCCATTAAAGGCGTGACCGCAAGCAATACCGATTTGAATTCCCTTGAAACGGCTGAATAAACTTCATAATCAACCGGCAAAAAAATTGCTTTAGGGCAGAGTTTAAAAGCCGTACGCATTGGCATGGCGGAATGGATTCCGTATTTTCTTGCTTCGTAATTGGCGGTGGAGACAACCCCTCTTTTTGATGGGTCACCGCGTCCGCCGATGACTACAGGTTTGCCTGCAAGACGAGGATTTCTCTTTTCTTCAACGGCGGCAAAAAATGCATCCATGTCCACATGAATAATTCTTCTTTTCATATGTGAATCAGAATATCATTTCTGTGTGGAATTTAGTAGAGAGATAAAGTTAACGGAGGGTTAATTTTCTGAAAGTTTTACGTGGGTAATTGCCGGACAGATAAAGAGGAATCTTCAGTTGACGAAATCAGATAAATATGTAAAATTTCAAGCACATTATTAAACCCCAAAGGTATTGATTTAATGACAGCTTCCAATGGTTGCAGCACAGGCGAAAAAGAAGAAAAACAAAGCCTAAATATGCTGATTCTTAAGGCTTTTTCTGCTGTCGGCAGGGCGGTCATAAATTGGGTCGACACCTTGGGTTCGGCAACGGTATTTCTTTTTTTTGCCCTGTGGAAAACATTTCGGCGCAGACAATTATCAAAAGTAATTAATCAAATTTATTATATTGGTGCAAGATCCACGGGCATCATTATGCTGATAAGTTTATTTACCGGTATGGTTTTGGGTTTGCAATCTTACCATGCCTTGACTACATTCGGCGCTGAAGGGGCGGTAGGAACACTTGTGGCCCTGTCTCTTATCAGAGAGATGGGCCCAGTACTTTCCGCCATTATGATTACGGCGAGAGCCGGTTCGGCTATTGCCGCCGAAATCGGTATCCAGCGCATTTCGGAACAGATTGACGCGTTGCACACTATGCGCATTGACCCGCTAAGGCATATTGTAAGTCCACGTGTCGCTGCGGCGATAATAAGTTTTCCCCTGTTGACCACGGTTTTTGATCTTGTCGGCATGGTCGGCGGTTATATTTCCAGCGTCCTTTTATTGGGGCTAAACCATGGTGTCTATATAAACAGCATTCAAGCCAGCGTAGATTTGAAAGATATTACCGACGGTTTGATCAAATCTGTCGTTTTTGCGGTTATCGTGGTAACGGTTTGCTGTTACCAGGGTTATTTTGCCCACATGCGCAAAGACAGCCATGGTGCCAAAGCTGTAGGTATGGCCACGACTTCAGCCGTGGTGATTTCCTGCGTGCTGATTTTAGTTTCGGATTATGTGGTAACTTCACTTTTGATATAGGGATGCTATGACTACTCCGTTGATTGAATTCAGAGATGTTACCAAATGTTTTGGCAACCGCACCGTTCTGGAGGGCGTTAATCTTAAAATATACGAGGGAGAGATTACCACGATTATCGGTCTGAGCGGTGCGGGCAAGAGCGTCCTTCTTAAGCATATTATTGGCTTGCTTAAGCCGGATAGGGGAACGATTTTTTTTCGCGGGAAGCCGATTGCTCACATGCAAAAACAGGAAATTAAAGAATTTTTCAGTAAGATGAGTTACATGTTCCAGGGGAACGCGCTTTTTGATTCTTTAACGGTCTATGAAAATATCGCATTACCGCTGGTGGAAACAACGAACCTGAAAAAAGATAAAATTCACCGACGGGTGATGGCCAGGGTGAAGCAAACCGAGCTTACCGAGGCAATTCATAAATACCCGTCGGAACTTTCGGGTGGTATGCAGAAGAGGGCGGCATTGGCGCGTGCTCTGGTTACCGACCCACAAATTGTTCTTTTTGATGAACCCACAACGGGCCAGGATCCGGTGCGTAAAAATGCCATTCTGAGCATGATTGCGCAGTATCAGAAAAAATTTGGCTTCACCGCCATAATGGTTAGCCATGAGATTCCCGATGTTTATTTTATTTCCAACCGTGTGCTCGCTCTTTACGATCGTAAAATTGTTTTTCAGGGAACCCCCGAGGAACTGGAAGAATTTGATCACCCTTTTAATGATGAAGTTATCAGTAGCTTGGAATCCCTGCAGAAAGAGCTAACCGGTCTTTATTCCAGAAGGCAGTTTAAGATACTCAACAGCGCGCACCTGAAGCGTAAAAGATCAGCGGAACCATACGCCATAGTTGTTTTTACGCTGGTGGATATGAATTTTATCATCGCGAATTTAGGGTCTGATTTGGCTTACGATGCGCTGCAGCGCATGTGTACATACATAGATAAACACTTTGGTGTTATCGGCGGATTATCTGCCCGCTTCAGCACCAGCGAGATTGTTACCATGCTCCCTCATTCTGACCTGGAAGAAGCACAAAATATTCTGGATGATTTCATCAAAGATTTTGAGGGAGAAGGCATAGAAAGTTTCTGGAATTGGATTAAGGCAAACAAGTGGGAGACGATAGCCGAACCGGTAACCTTTACCATTGTCGCTGGAGTTGCTGAAGGAACACCTGTTACAAAAATAGAAAATGCTATAGATTTGGCCAAGGCAAATCAAAAGGAAATATGGTCGGCAAAGGTGTGCCGCCAGGGAGTGAATGTATGAAAAAATACAAAATTGAAACGATTGTGGGAATATTTGTGGTTTTGGGCTTGATTTGCATAGCATACATGACAATTAAGTTGGGCAATGTTTATTTTTTTAGCGCTGATACATATCAGCTTACCGCCCGTTTTAACAGTGTAACCGGTATGAAAGTTGGTAATAAAGTCGATATATTCGGTATTCAGGTGGGGAGAGTGTCCCGCATTGATATGGATCAGGAAACGCAAAGGGCGATAGTGGAATTGAAAATCAGAAAGGGAATTAAAATTTATGATGATGCGATAGCGTCCATAAAAATAGAAGGACTACTCGGAGACAGCTACCTGAGCATCGATCCAGGGGGAGCCGGTGATTTGTTGGAAGACGGAGGCGTGATTACTGAAACCCAGTCGCCGGTGGATATTATAGAATTAATCAGCAAATATGCTTTTGGGGAGATAAAAAAGTAAAGAAGGTAAAAATCTCAGGAGAGTCGAACATGAAAAAACAGCAGGCGACATTTATTGTAATATTGATACTGTTTGCTTTTGTTCTGCAGGCTCACGCTGACACACCGCTTCAGGTGGTGGAGGTTAATGTCAATAAAGTGCTTGATGTATTGCGTGACCCCAAGCTTAAAGCACCATCGGCTAAGGAAATAAAAACGCAGAAGCTCCGCGTTATTTATAAAGGGATGTTCAATGAAATCGAGTTTTCCAAACGGACACTGGCTAGGAATTGGAACCAATTCAATTCTACTCAGCGTGTTGAGTTTGTCGAACTTTTCGAACAGGTGCTGGAGAAGGCCTATCTGGACAAGATTCTTTCCTATACCGACGAAAAAATTGAATTCTATAAGGAAATTTTGCATTCGGACAAGCAGGCCGAAGTGCAAACAAAAATCATAACATCTTCGCAGGAAATACCAATATTCTATAGATTGATTCTGACAGACAGCACATGGAAGGTTTATGATGTTGTTGTGGAAAACGTCAGTCTTGTTCAGAATTATCGCACACAATTCAACGACATCTTAGCTAAAAATAATCCGGAATATCTGTTGGAAATTTTACGCAAGAGGGTGAAAGAGCAGTAGGCAGAAGCAAGCATTTTCAAGTGGAATAAAGTTTTCGGCGTCTGGCCATGCAGCATTCCTGGATGATTTTATAGTGGTTCTTTTTTATGAAAATATTTTTGATTTTAAATGCGGCGTATATCTTTCTTTTTATGGGATGTGCGCATACATTATCTAACTATGCATCTACTTCAGTGCCGCTGGCCGAATCGTTTAAGCTGAAGGTGGCTTTGGCGTCTTCCAACACGGATAAAACCATTTCGCAAGCAACCGATAAAACAGCGGAAATGAAAAAGGCCGGTTTGGATGATGGCTATGATGAAAATGACGAATATGGCGATTACTATGATGACAGCGCGGAAGGCGAAAAAGCAAGAATAGCGGATCCGATTGAACCTTTTAATCGGGCGATGTATCACTTCAACGATAAGCTTTACTTTTGGGCGCTCAAACCTGTGGCGCAGGGGTATAAATTTTTTGTTCCCGAAGTTGCGCGCATCAGTGTCCGTAATTTTTTTACCAATCTCAGGTTCCCCGCCCGTTTTGTAAGCTGTGTCCTGCAGGGTGATTTCAACGGTGCCGCTGCAGAAGCAGGGCGTTTCGCTATCAATACGGTTTGGGGCATTGGCGGGCTAATGGATCCTTCTTCCGGGAAAGAGCTGAATTTGCAGAAACAGGACACGGATTTGGGGCAGACGCTGGGTGTTTACGGCGTAGGGCAGGGGTTTTATATTGTTTGGCCGATCTTTGGTCCCTCCACTCCCCGTGATTCAGTAACCCTGATAGGCAACTTGTTTTTGTATCCCGTTTCATATATTGAACCTTTTTATGTGTCGTGGTGTATCTGGGCATATGAAGAAATAAACAGCACTTCCTTGCGCATCGGTGATTATGAATCGCTGAAAGACGCGGCCATCGATCCTTACGTGGCGATGAGGGACGCTTATGCTCAATATCGGATGAATAAAATAAAAGAAAGAAAACTGAAGATAGAAAAGACGGTGCCGCAGGGAGATGGCGGTTCAGCGGTAGAGCAAAAAAAACCGATTGAATGACGGGAAAAGGAAAAATCTTTTTACGAAAAAAATTATATTTCACTTTATTTTTGTATTCGTACTCGGTGTTCCTGCCGCAGCGATAAGCGGCGGGTTTGGCGCCCCGCAACCGGTTTGCAGGGAGACGGGCGGTTTACATACCGCCATTGGGTACTGGTATGGTGAAAATGTTTATGAAAACGGGGTGACAAATGTAGTCAGGCAAAATCAGATTTATTCGGAGGCCGGCTATGGATTCGGGATGTATATGGATGTATACGCGCGGATTGGGGTCTCTGATTTAAAAATGTTGGATGCTTTTCGTTCCGGTATTGTCACAACTTTTACCAATAAAAGTAATTTCAAGGATAACTGGAAAATTTTCGGCACACTGGGAGCTAAGGGATTTTATCCCCTCAATGATATTTTTGGTGTCGGAGTATTTTTTCAGGGCACGTGCTATTTTGATGACTTTTCGGATGGCGTTGCCGGCAGGGAAAGTGGCAGGCTTTTTTTATCAGAGCTGGACATTGAAAATTATTGGGAGGTCAATGCCGGCATCGGCTTGCAAGCAGCGATTCCTCATGGCATAAAGCTGTACTGTGGGCCTTATGGATATTATTTTCAAGCTAGAGTCTCTCCTCTTTTTAATATTGCCGGTCTCCCCTTTGTCACCGCTGATGGGAAAATCAAGAACAAAACGAAATGGGGCGGGTACGGGGGAATCGTTGTGCCTTTGGGCAAAGGATTTCAGATTAATGTGGAAGGGCAGTATTCGGAACGATTTTCCGTCGGGGCTGCCGCAATATATATGTATTGAAAAAAATATTAAGGAAGGGATATGCCGAACTTACTGTTTGTTTTGATAGTTGTTTTTGGGCTTCTGAGCCTGGTTTTTTTTATTCTGACTTTTGTCGCCATACGAAAGAAGAAAATTATCGGGACAACAGTTGGTTTGCTAGTCGCGTTGCTTTGTCTTGTGCTTGCCGCTTTATGTGGAACGATCACCGTGGCAACGAAAGGTTATCTGGCTCTGACGCACGAAGAAACGGCGGCTGTGGTTGCAATAGAGCCGCTTGAGGAAAAAGTATTTTTGGCTCACTTTGAATTCCCTGATGGGAACAAAGCTTCCTACCGTCTGGCTGGAGACGCCATATATGTTGACGCGCATATCCTTAAGTGGAAACCTTTGGCCAATATCCTCGGCCTCCATACGGCGTACGAGCTTGATCGTGTTGCCGGCCGTTATGCGGATATTGAAGAGGAAATAAAAAATCCACGCACGGTTTTTCTCCTCGCCGAGAAAAAACCGGTAGATATGTTCAGGCTGAGAACAAAATTTTCCTTTTTTGAGCCTTTTTTGGATGCCGAGTACGGTTCTGCTGCTTTTGTTGATTTGAAACAGCCGGCAAAATATGAAATAAGAGTTTCCGCCTCCGGTCTCTTAATCAGAGAAAAAGAACCATGATGATTTCAATGGTTTCTAAGCCTGTCTTTACTGGTTACGGTTTAATGTGAAAATTAAAATTGTTTGAGTGCCTGACAATAACTTCTGATATCTTGTATAAGAATGCCCAGTATTGGACCGACAGCCGCTTCCGAGATTAAGATGGCAGTGTTATCAAGTTGCTTATAAAAGGAACTACCCAATGCCCGTAATCAATGATATGATCGGTAACAATCTTAAATTCTGAAAACGCGTAGAATCAATTTTTTATTTAAGGAGAGTAAAAAATGACATTTGCTGAGCTTTTGCAAAAAAGAAGATCGGTACGTGATTATGAACAAAAAGCCGTCGGGATTGATACAATCAATGAAATCCTGCAGGAAGCGACGCTGGCGCCTTCGGCCAGCAACAATCAGCCCTGCCGCTTTGTGGTGATTAACTGCCGGGAAACCATCAAAAGGCTCTCCGATGAAAGCAAGGCCAATCTGCTGAAAGATTTTGCACAGAAGAAAGCAAGCTTAAGCCCGGAATACGTTGAATTGCTCAAAAATGAAAAATTCAACGTGTTTTACAATGCGCCCTGCGTTATTTATATTGTTGGGTCACGTGCAGTGCATTCGTTGGATATCGATTGCGCGCTTATGGCCAGCTATATCATGTTTGCCGCAGCGGCCAGAGGCTTGGGTACCTGCTGGATCGGTCTGGGCGAGCATATCCGCGATCCGAAGCTCAGGGCGGAAATGGGTATGGATGAAAACCTGCGTATTGTCGCGCCGCTGATTATTGGTTATCCCAAAGAAAATCCCGCACCGTCCGCCCGCAATGCGCCGAAAATCCTGAGGGTAATCAGTCAGGCAAAGGGCTGAAAACTAGAGAGAAGCGGTAAGTTTCTTCAGAAAGATTGCGGCATCCTTTTGGCAGTGGATGCGGATGATACGGCGGCCTTTTTCCTTGAGCGCCCGCCAGTCACCTTGCGCCTGCGCGTCCTTCAACGCGCCAAAACTCAAAAAAGAACGATCTGTATTCAGATCTTCAGGAATAGCGACATCAACGATATTTTCCCCCGTCAGTTGCATGAACAGGCCGCGGTTGGCGCCACCCTTGTGCAATTGTCCGGTGGAATGAAGATAACGAGGTCCGTAGCCATGTGTCACGGGCAATTTATATTTCTTAAAAATTGCCGCGCGCAGGCGGGCAACCGCCCCGTCGATTTCCGCGGATGGGCTTAAATAGTTTTGCAGACAGATATAATCACCGGCTCTGCTTTGTTTTAAAAAGGTATTTAACACGTCTGTTAAAGTGTTTCCTGTTATATCGCCGTAGATACTGGTATCAGCGTTGCTAAAACCCGGTCTTTGCTCTTCGGCGCTTTTCTTTTTCTGGCGCGCCTCAATCATTTTCCGCGTGTGTATTTTTGTCGCTTCAACATCCGGCTGGTCAAAGGGATTGACACCTAAAAAATATGCCGCCACGACGGTGGCTATTTCCCATGTGTACATTTGACTTCCCAGGTCATAGTCATCTTTGAATCCTACGGTGATGACCGGATGCCCGGTGGCGTTTAAGTTTTTTATCCGGGAAAAATCATCGTTTTCATCTTGAAAAAAGACAAAAACCCGGTCTTTATTATATAAATCAACATCGCCGACAGGTTCATCCAAAACAGGCAGGATTCCTTTGCCTGCTTTGCCGGTGCTCTCCGCGATAAGCTGCTCCAGCCAGTCACCGAATACTTTCCAGCGCGGTGTCAGATGAACTGTTAGTTTGTTGTGCCCCTGGCACGCAAACGTCCCCAATGCCGCGCCCAGCATAATGCCAGTTTCGTCAGTGGCGGTTTTTGCGTTGTTGAGCAGTTTTTCTACGTCCATGCCGATGATTGCCGCCGGGACGATACCGAAAAAAGAAAGAGCGCTGTAACGGCCGCCGATATCCGGATTGTTGAGGAAGACGTGAAACGGAGAAAATTCCCGCGCCGTTTTGGCCAGAGGCGATCCTTCATCGGTGATGAAAATAAAATGTTCGCCAGCATCGGCGCCTTTTCTTTTCCGTGTTTCGTTGTAGAAAAAATGAAAGAGGGACGTTATTTCCAGAGTTGTTCCGGATTTGGAAGAAACGATAAATAGCGCGCGATCCCAACTTATCTTTTGCGCGATATTAATTATTGCCGCCGGGTCTGTCGTATCCAATACAGTGAGTTGCGGGTAATTTGCTCGTGCGCCGAAAACTTTGCTGAAAACTTCCGCCGCCAGACTAGAGCCGCCCATACCCAATAAAATAACATCTTTTATTTTTTTCTCGTCCAGTGGTGCAAGAATTTTCCGGATGTGATCGATTTTTCCCAGGGTTTGTCCGGGCGCGTCAAGCCAGCCCAGGCGATTCACTATTTCATCGGGTGATGCGCTCCACAGCGTGTAATCTTTTGCCCGGATACGCCTCGCCACATCATCTTTACGTGTTTTTTTCCAGGCTTCGCGGGCTAACTCTTGATAATTTCCCAGATGATAATTAATGAAGGCATCTTTCATTTTATTTCTTTTGATTTTCAAGCAGTTTCTTGGCTTTGGCCATTATATTTTCCACGGTAAAGCCGAATTTTTCGAAAAGCACCGGACCGGGTGCGGAGGCGCCAAAACTCGACATGCCAATAATATTTCCGGCGAGTCCCACGTAGTGTTCCCAGCCCAGGCTAATGCCTGCTTCCACGGCAATTCTTGCCGAAATGTGCGGCGGCAAAACTTTTTCACGGTAATCACGTGGCTGGCGATCAAAGATTTCCCAGCTGGGCAGAGAAACCACGCGGACTTTAACTTCTTCCTGGGAAAGTTTTTGCGCCGTGGTTAAGGCAAGCGATACTTCCGAGCCGGTGGCAATAAAAATTATTTCCGGATCCGGTGAAGATTCCCAGAGAATATATCCCCCTTGATTTGTGCTGGAGACGGGGGCACACACAGAACGATCCAATACCGGCAAGTTCTGGCGGCTGAAGATCAGTACAGTCGGGCCTGCGGTATTTGTTAACGCGATGCGCCACGATTCGAGTGTTTCATTGGCATCCGCCGGACGTATTACGGTCATGTTCGGCACCTGGCGCAGATTCATAACTTGTTCGACAGGCTGATGCGTGGGACCGTCTTCGCCTACTCCGATGCTGTCATGCGTGAAAACAAAAATTACGCGCAGCTTCATGAGCGCGGCCAGGCGCATGGGTGGGCGCATGTAATCGGCAAAAGTAAGAAAAGTCGCCGTGTAGGGGATAACACCGCCGTGGAGGGCCATGCCTACGGAAATTGAACCCATCGCGTGTTCGCGCACACCGTAATGAATGTTGCGGCCTTCAAACCCCCAGTGTCCGCCGACCATGCCGTGTAGTCCTTCGGAAGATGAAGCCGGGTTTTGAAAATCGCCCATGTTTTTGAGCCAGGTGAAGGTAGATGGGTTTAAATCAGCCGAGCCGCCCATAAGTTCCGGAACTTTCGCGGCGAGGAACTGCATAACCGTTTCCGACGCTTTTCTTGTGGCAATTCCTTTCGTATCATAAGGAAAGGGAGCAAGGTTAGATGCCCAGTCCTCCGGCAGTTCGCCTTTTATTCTTCTCTCGAACTCTTCGCCCAGAGCCGCATTGTTTTGCTTGTATGCGGTCAGATTATCCCGCCACATTCTTTCCTGTTTTTTGCCGCGCGAAAGAGCTTTGCGGAAATATTTTTTTACATCCTCGCGGACATAAAAACTTTTATCCGCTTCCCAGCAGAGCGCTTCTTTTGTTTTCTGCAGTTCCTCGGCTCCCAGAGGCGAACCGTGCGCGTCGCAGCTTCCCTGCTTGCAGGGAGCACCGTATCCTATGGTTGTAGAAACACAAATAAGCGACGGTTTTTCCGTTTCGCGCTTTGCTTTTTTGATTGCTTTGTCGATAGCCGCGACATCATTGCCATCAGCCACTTTAAGTATCTGCCAGCCGTAGGATTTGAATCGTAATTCAATATTTTCGGTAAAAGACAGCCCCGCGGAGCCGGCCAGCGTTACTTTGTTGTCATCGTAAAGGACGATTAATTTACCCAGCCGCAGATGCCCGGCCAGCGCGCAGGCTTCGGCAACCACTCCTTCCATCATATCGCCGTCACTGGCCAGCACATAGGTGAAGTGATCGACTATTTTATTTCCTTCGCGGTTGAAACGCGCGGCCAGGTGAGCCTCGGCAATTGCCATGCCTACGGCATTGGCCAGACCCTGACCCAGCGGGCCCGTGGTTACTTCCGCACCGGGGGTGTGCCCGTATTCGGGGTGCCCCGGTGTGCGGCTGTCCCACTGGCGAAAATTTTTAATATCGTCCAGCGTCAGGTCGTAACCGGATAAATGCAAAAGCGCGTATAGAAGCATTGAGGCATGGCCGGCGGACAGAACAAAACGGTCGCGGTCGGGCCATTGCGGATTTTTCGGATTGTGTTTTAAATGTTTTGCCCAAAGGGTGTAAGCGGCGGCGGCGGCGCCCAAGGGCATTCCCGGGTGGCCGGATTTGGCTTTTTCAATCGCGTCAGTTGCCAGAAAACGGATGGTATTAATGCATTTCTTTTCCAGTTCTTTTCTGTCGGGCATAGAATCTCCTTGTTTTCAGATTAGTGAATCCTCAATCCATTGTAAGTACTGCGCGCTGCCTCGTTTAATCGGTATCGCGATGATCTCCGGCGTTTCGTAGGAGTGCAGTTTTTTTATCGCGGTTTGTACTTTGTCAAAAAAATCTTCACGCGTTTTGATCAGACACAGCCACTCGAAAGATGTTTCTGTTTCGTTCTTCCATGTGTATATGCTTTCTGCAGGGCCGATGATTTGTACACAGGCGGCCAGTTTTTGCTCTACCAGATAGTGAGCGATTTTCTGCGCCTCTTCTTTTGTTTCGGTAGTTGTCGATACTTGAATAAACGACTTCATTTTTTTGTGCACTCGTACATCATGATAGCAGCAGCCTGTGTCAAACTCAAGGAATCGACTTTGCTCCGCCCGGGAATGCTCCATTGTTCGTGCGCCGTTTTTAAAAGAGACGGAGGCAAGCCGTGGCTTTCATTACCTAAAAGCAAAGCGGTCTTTTTGATGACCGGATGCGGCTCCAATCCTTCGCGGACATCGGATCCAACAAGGAAGAAATGTTTTTTTATTTCAGATAATACCACGGATAAATCAATTTCCGGGATAATTGTCAAATGAAAAAGACTTCCCATAGAAGCGCGCACAGCTTTCGGGTTAGTATAGTCCGCCGAGTTGGTGCTTATAATTATTCCGGAAAAGCCGAACCAGTGCGCACTGCGCATGATCGCTCCCAGATTGCGGGGATTGTTTATCTCATGCAAAATCAAAATATTGCCGGGAGTTTGGGGCAACCATGCTGTTGTATCTGGCGGCTGTTTTATGGAAACTACTGCCATGATTCCCTCCGGCTCCCTGTCCTGGCCGATTTTTTGCCACTGTGAGCGTGTGAGCTGATAAACGGGGACATTTTGGCTGGGGTGAAATTTGAAATTTTCCCGGTGTGTTGTTTTTTCCGGCATGAGGAGCAGGGCTTTAATTTGGTAGGTGCTTGCTATTAACTCTTGCACTACCTTTACGCCTTCAGCCAGAAATATTCCTTCTTCCCGGCGTACTTTCACGTCGCTAAGCCTTGCCCATTTTTTCAGTTGCGTCTGAGATATATTTTGATAATTGATTTCCATAAAGCGAGACCTATTTTGGGGGGGAGATAATTTCCTCCTGAGGTTTCGGCCACAAGAGCGAAACAATGATGGCAAGGGCAAGGAAGGAAGCGATTATCAGCAGAGAAATATTAATTGGTATTTTATAGAAATCGGAAATCAGCATTTTCACGCCCACAAAGCTCAGGATAGCGATAAGGCCGTATTGCAAATAATGAAAAATTCTCATTATTCCGGAAATGGCGAAAAACAGTGAACGCAGTCCTAAAATAGCAAAGACGTTGGAAGTGTAAATAATAAAAGGGTCATTGGTAATGGCCAAAACCGCGGGAATGGAATCAACGGCAAAAATTATATCGGTGGTTTCCAAAGCCAAGATAACGGCCAAAAGCGGTGTGGCGAAACGGACGCCTCTTTTTATGACAAAAAAATGTCCTTCCTGATAATTGCGCGTCATGGGCATTGTCTTGCGCAGCATCCTGACTAGAATGTTTTTTCCAGGGTGAATCTCGCGCCCCTTGCCGAAGGCCATTCGTACCGCGGTGAAAATTAGGAATGCGCCGAAAATATAAATGATCCAGTGGAATTTGTTAATCAGCGCCACGCCAGTGAAGATAAATACGGCGCGCGTAATCAGTGCTAAAAGTATTCCCCAAAAAAGTGCTTTATGTTCAAGCTTATGTGGCACTCGAAAATAACGGAAAATCAATAAAAACACAAAAAGATTATCCACGCTTAGGGAATATTCGATGAGATAGCCGGTAAAATATTCCAGCGCTTTGTGGTGACCGTGGAAATAGTATATTCCCACGCCAAATGACAATCCCAGAGAGACCCAGAATGATGTCCAGAGCAGCGCCTCTTTGAGGCGGATAATGTGGGCTTTACGGTTAAAAAAGCCTAAATCCAGTGCAAGCAGACCCAAAATTAATATTGTAAATGCAATCCACCATAAAGACATTTTTTTGCTCTCCCCCAAAATTATATGGATCGCCGCAGAGCTTGCGCAGTATTGTGAATAATATCCCAAGCGCCACCGTAAGGTGGAGAATAGGCGAGATCCAGATAACCGATTTCATCAATGTTGAGTCCTGTCCATAGAGCGACTGATAAGGCGTTGATGCGGCCAATAACACCTGCTTCTCCCACCGCTTGAGCGCCTAAAAATTTTCCCGATGATTTATCGGCGATCATTTTTAGCCCTATTTTCTTTTGCCCCATGGTTTTAGCCATGGCACTGCCCCACACCAATACACTTACCGGATTATATCCGTTTTCTGCCGCTTCTTTTTCCGAAATACCTGTGGCGGCGCATTCCAAATTAAATAGACGGAAAGACTGCGCCCCGACAATGCCGTCAAAAGTTAGCGGCCGACCGCCGACATTGCGTCCGACAACCCGTCCCTGTTTGTTGGCGATGTCGCCCAGAGGAATGTTGACCCACCGACCTGTTACTCGGTGATAGGATTCACAACAATCGCCAGCGGCATAAACATTTTCTTTAGATGTCTGCTGAAAGTGGTTTACCGCAATGGCGCCGGATGAGCCTATTTTTAAATTTATTGATTGCGCGAGTTCCACGTTGGGCTTGACGCCTGTGGCAACAATAATCATATCCGCGTTCCAAGTTCCTTGATTGGTGATTGCTTTAAGCGGAGAATCATTTCCTTTTTCCACAGTCGATGTTTCGGCACGGGGGACGAATTCCACTCCATTTGCCGTAAGTTCAGCCAGCATCTCCTTGGAGAGTTCGGCGTCCCAGCGGTTAGCCGGCAGGTTGCCTCTGTGAAAGATGGTCGTCTTTACGCCAGTCAGGTGAAGAGCTTCGCTTATTTCCATGGCGATGAATCCGGCGCCGATGATAATGGCCTTGCGGCAGTTATTTTTGCGCATATATGATTTTATTTGGAGAGCGTTTTCCAAATTCTTCAAGACGAACACCCCTGGTGAGTCGATGCCCGGTATATCGGGCATCATGGCTTTGGTTCCTGTCGCCATCACTAAAAAGTCAAAGGGAAGATTTTTTAGCGTGCTGATTTCCACAGTATTTCTTTCATAATTTACGTTGACGACTTCCGTATTGAGCCAGACATCAATGCCGTTTTCGCGGAATTTTTCCGGTGTCCGCGCAATTAATTTTTTATCATCTTTAATCACATCGCCGATGTAATAAGGCGTCGGTCAGGCGGAATAAGAGACAAACTTTCCTTTTTCCACAATGATGGTGTTTAATGACGGGTTGTTTCGCTTTGCTTCAGCAGCGGCAGAAGGACCTGCTGCCCCACCGCCGATAATCACCATGTTATTTCCCATGTTATCACCTATTTTTTTGTTTAGTGTTTTTTAGCCAGGTTAATATCATTATGCCCGCCAACATCATTAGAAGGCATAGAAATTGTCCGATGCTTATTAGTCCGACGGCGAAGTCAGGTTCGCGGAAGAACTCGACAATAAAGCGGGCGAGGCCGTAACCGAAAATATATAATCCCAGAAGAGAGCCGTCAACCCCCGTCTTTTTTCTTAACAGCCACAGTATGATAAACAATAATATTCCTTCAAAAGCAGCCTCATAAAGCTGGGATGGGTGACGCAGTGTATTGGTCGCATCCAGAGGGAAGTACATTCCCCACGGCATTGTCGTCGCACGACCGAAAAGTTCTCCATTGATGAAGTTGCCGAGGCGGCCGAAAGTATAGCCCAGCGGTATGGCCGGGCAGATCAGGTCGGCGAATTTCCAGAAGTCGATTTTTCTTTTGCGGCAAAACAACACGGACATAATAATCACGCCGATAACGCCACCGTGATAAGACATCCCGCTGATGCCGATGAATCTGATTCCGTCAGCAAAGCTGAAAGGTAAAAATATTTCGAGAGGGTGCTGCAAATAATAAACAAAATTATAAATCAGGACATAACCAAGTCGCGCGCCCAACAGCACACCGATCATTGCCCAGACAAGATAATCCTGAATGTCTTCGGCGGTGTATTTATATTTTTCGTTTTTGATTCTATAGATGACCAGAAAATAAACAAGAACAAACGCGACAATATACATTAAACTGTAATAACGCAGCTGAAACGTGCCGATGCTGAACAGGTATGGTGTTATGTGTTCAGGAAGATGTTGCCAGCTGTTTATTAGTGACTCCATTATTTGAAAAGCCCTTTTGTCAGTGTCGCTGATAAAGAATAAAGTAACCCTGCGGATTTATCAATAGCTTTCACCTTTGAGTGCCGCGATGTAAAGTTCCGCGCTGTAAATTGCGTTGGCGCCATCGCCTGCGGCGGTGATAACCTGCCGGAATTGTTTTGCGCGGCAATCTCCGGCGGCGTATATTCCGGGTGCGGAGGCGCACATATTGTCATCGGTGATAATGTAACCGGTATTGTCTAATTGTAGGATGCCTTTAAATAGCCCGGTGTTCGGAATCCGACCAACAAAGATAAAGACTCCCTCCGCCGGTATTTCGCTGATTTTTCCGGAATCCACATTTTTTAATTTGACGGCCGTGACCAAGTCGCCTCCGACTACTTCCGCCAGTGTTGCTTTCCAGACGAATTCTATTTTTTTTTGAGCGGCAGCGCGTTTTTGCAGTATATCCGCCGCACGCAGACGGTCACGCCGGTGAACGACAGTTACCTTTTGGGCAAAATGGGTTAAAAAGAGGGCTTCCTGAATGGCCGTGTCACCGCCGCCGACGACAATTACATTTTTGTTGCGGTAAAAGGGACCATCGCAGGTCGCGCAATATGAAACGCCTCGGCCGGCGAATTCTTCCTCTCCGGGAACGCCCAGTTTGCGCCACTGCGCTCCGGTTGCGGCAATGATGCTCAAAGACCGCGAGGTTTTACCTCCGGCCGTGATTTCCCAGACGACAGCATCGGCATTATTTTTTTTGATGGAAGTAACATCCGCGGCCAAGCTTTCCAGACCAAATTTCATCGCCTGATTTTTGAACAACTGTATCAGGTCAAAACCGTTGATGCCATCGGGGATGCCCGGATAATTTTCAATTAAATCGGTTATGGTTATCTGGCTTACCGTTGCTGCGCCCTCAACAAGCAGAGTTTTTAGACCAGCGCGCGCGGCATAAATCCCCGCTGTATATCCCGCCGGTCCACCGCCGATGATAATTACATCATAATCATATTGGGCTAATTTTTCTTTGCTCATTAACTGTCTCTTTTTTAAACTTTAATCAGGAACAGGGACTTTTGTAAAGTCAAAATTTAAGGATATGATAAATGCTTTTTAGTGTCATTTTAGTGATTTCCTTGACTGTTGATATCGAATATAATATTGGTATCAGATAACAAGTGCGTTGTTGAATATAAGCATGGGAAAATACAGTTTTTACCCCCAATTTTTTATTATTGGCCTGCAAAAATGTGGAACCACTGCTTTGGCTTCTTATTTACAGAAGCACCCTGATGTGCTGATGTCCATACCTAAAGAGCCCCATTATTTTGATACTTTTTACACGGAGATGAATTTGAATGAATACGTCCGCAGGTGCTTTGGTCATCGAAAAAATGAAAATATTTTGGGAGAAGCGACTCCTTTTTACTTAAGAGTGCCGTGGGCGCTTGCAAGATTAGCGCGGCACTTTCCTCATGCGAAATATATAGCTCTGTTACGCAATCCGATTGAACGGGCATATTCGAGCTGGTGGATGTATTATTCCCGGGCAATGGAACCTTTCAATTTTAAAGAGGCGATTAAATTGTGTTTGGAACAACAGGAATTCGCGCAGATGACGGAAGAATCATGGAAAAAAATTATGATTGCTTCTAGAAGAGGGGAAACAATCCACTATAGACCTTATTTGAATGATGGCTATTATGCGCAGTGTCTGAATAAATTTTTCCAATACTTTGATGCAAAGCAGTTATTGATTATCAAAACAGAAGAATTTAATCAGGACACAGCTTCCGTAATGAAAGAAGTTTACGGTTTTTTGGGATTGGATTGCCGTGAAGGTGAAATTTTTGAAAAGTATAACGAAGCATATGGAAGTTCCGCGCGGCGCATATTCAAACTTGCCAAAAATGCGGGACTATTGCGCTTTACACAGTCTGTGCCTTATTCCGTAAGGAGTCGCATCAAGAAAACGCTTTCGAAGATGGGGGACAAAAAACCAGCAATGGATCCGGAAATGCGCGCTTGGCTTGCCCGTCATTATGCCCCTTATAACTTGGACCTGGAGAAATTGTTGAACCGGAAATTTGTCTGGAAATAAATCGAGGCTCGCTTAAAAGCAGGAGAGAGCAGGCGATTGCCCATTTTTAATGCTTCAGCCGCCCTGTTTTTTTGTTTGGGGTAGAGAGTTAGCTTCGGCAATCAGCGAAGGGTGTAGACTGTATTTTTTTCTTTCTGTGTCTTTGGTATCGAAAAAAACCGCCGCGGTAAAAATTGTATTCAGTGCGAGTGTCATTCTTTTGAATTCGGCTTTTTGCGATGAAGGTATAGGTTTGCCGGCGATATTTTTGACGCTGGAAGGGTTGATGGGGGTGTCACTTCGTCTCATTTCGTAATGCAGATGCGGTCCGGTGGCTAGACCCGTAGCGCCCACATAACCGATTAGATCTCCTTGTTTTACACGTATTCCTTGACGAATCCCTTTTCTGAAACGCGATAGATGCCCGTAATATGTTTTGTAACCATTGTTATGGGTAATAATGATGAGATTTCCATAGGCGCCTTTACGGCCAGCAAAAGTGATTTTTCCGTCGCCGACAGCACTGACGGGTGTTCCCGTTGCTGCGGCGTAATCGATTCCGTGGTGAGGCCGGTAAATTTTCAAAACAGGGTGAAAGCGCTTTTTACTGAAATATGAGCTTATTCTTCTGAAGCTCAAAGGTGCTTTCAAAAAAGCTTTGCGCAGCGAATTGCCCGCTGCATCATAATAATCGAATTTCCCGTCGTGTTCAAAAAAATAAGCAGTGTAAGGCTGATTGTTGTTTATAAATTCCACTGATAATATTTTTCCGTACTTTTTGAACTCTCCATCCAGATAAAGCCCCTCAGCAATGATTCTGAACGAGTCTCCCGTGCGTAAATCTGTGGTAAAATCGATATCCCAGGCTAAAATATCCGCTACCTGCAGGGCGAGCAAATAATCTTCCTTTTCCGTACCAACGGCGGCAATCAGATTATCGTTGATTGAACCGTTGATGGTTAGAATGCGCGTTTCGTAGGGGATGTTATATTTATGCGCCTGAAAACAATCATCCACGCGTTCAATTTTTAGAATTGTGTCGTCGTCAATTCCGTAGGTAAAAGAGTTTATGCAATTCTGTTCATCAAAAACGATACTGTAGGACTTGCCGGGGTGTAATTGCCTCAAAGGATGAATGCTCGCCGCCGCGCTTTTCATGGCAAAGAGTTCTTCCATGCGCAACCCGTATTTTGTGAAAATAGTGGAAAGAGTTTCACCTTTTTCAATAGTGTTGTTGATTGATTTCAGCGCAAGAGTTTCGGAAACGGGAGAAGTTTTATCTTTGAACAAATTTATCAGAGGTTGGTACAGGGAAAAAAACATGCTTAAAACAATAATAAGGGCTAGCCCCAAGATAATTTTTCCCTTCGGTGCTTTTACTGCTCTGTTCAAACCGTTTTTCCCCTATATGGAGCTTGATTGTCACATAAAGTTACTTATTATGAAGTTTCTGTCAAGAAAAAATAATCCATTTGTCAGAAAAATAAGTATATTAACGATTAGGTAACAGACGGTGATGTTATTGCTTTTTCCATAGTCGTACTTGCATTTTTATCTTAATCTTGCTATCGAAAATTTGAAAAATATGTACGGCGTTGATCGTGTTATGAATAGCCACTTTCTTATCTTTATTTTTATTGTTGCTTTATCGGTGATGGTGGCGGTGACTTTTATTTACGTCATGTGGCGCGGGCGCCGGGACGAGTTAAAATTAATCAATATTATTCACGGTTCCCCAATACCCACCTTTGTAATTTCCAAGGACCACAAAGTTATGTATTGGAACAGGGCCCTTCAGGCTTTGAGTTCAATCAGGCCGCGTGAAATTGTCGGTACCGATCAGCATTGGCGTATCTTTTACAAGGAAAAACGCCCCTGCCTGGCGGATATAATTTTGGATAAAAAAGTTGAACAGATTCCGCAATTCTATTCAGGACAGTGGGCAAAATCGAATTTGCTTGAAGAAGCTTACGAGGTAACGGAGTTTTTCCCCGAATTGGGCGAAAAGGGCATATGGTTTCGCATTACGTCCGCGGCCATCAGAGATTCCAGTGGAGATATATTCGGTGCAATGGAAACGCTGGAGGATATTACAGAACAAAAGATTGCCGAGGAAGAATTGCTCAGAAGAAGCAAGGTGGAGTCTCTCGGCATGTTTGCCGATGGGGTAGCCAAGGATTTTGACGGCCTGCTTACGGCGATTCTTCGGAATGTTTTTCTGGCTAAAATATCGGCGACCGATGAAGACAAGATTGTAGAAGATGGCCTGGCGGTGGCAGAACGTGCCGGTTTGCAGGCAAAAGAATTGGCGCACCGTCTGATTACGTTTGCGCAGGGCGGCTATCCTGTCCGCAAGTTGGAAAATTTAGAGCCATTGCTAAGGGAATCGGTGAAAAATGTGTTTAATGATTCGCAGGTGCCCTGCGAAATTTCCATTGCCCAGGATTTATGGCCTTCCGAAATTGATTCTGTGCAAATCAAGCAGGTGATAGAAAATATTTTAATCAACGCGCGAGAAGCCGTTTCTGACGGCGGAATAGTCGAACTTATTGCCGAAAACATCGTAACCGAGACAAATATCAGAACTTTGGGACGAGGCAGGTACATACGCATTATTATCAAAGACAACGGCGTCGGCATACCCAAAGAAAACCTTTCACGCATATTTGATCCTTACTTCACAACAAAAGAAAAAAGCGGCAGGGGAGGTATCGGACTTGGATTGGCTATTTGTGATTCCATCATCAAAAATCATGAGGGGTTGATTACGGTGGAATCAGTTGCCAATGTGGGTACGTCATTTTCGATTTACTTGACGGCGGCGCTAAAAGATAACACGACGTAAATTGAAGCGCCGGTTTTTTTTCGTCGTTCAGTTTGAAGGCATCATTTTTTTTGCGGCATGTTGTTCTGTGTGCCCGCCATGTTTGGATTGAAAATCGTAATATTCAGCTAGCTTGGCCAGGGCAAATACGGCCTGCGGCAGAACACTGTAGACGGGAACTCCTGCTTCGCAGAGAATACGTTGCATCATAAAACGCTTTTTTACGTATTTTGGAAGGGGACTGTATTGCCGCGGGACAACGACCAGGGGTTTCCCTCCCGTGTGATTATGCGCCTTCTGCGCTATATAGTTTATTACATTTTCCAATTGTGCTCCATTGTCAAAATTATACAACCATTCAAGCTGTAGGGAAATAATAAACATGTCCACATAGCTCTCTGAAAGGATCTCCAGAGTCTTGCCAAACAATTCCAGTTCGATAAACAATAGATGTGCATCAATGGGGTTGCGGATCATATTTCCTGCCGGTGGTATGAATTGCCGTAGTTTTTGCGTAACTTCGGCAGGCAGAGAAACAAGATCGAGTCCTAGTTGCGCGCAGCTGTCCGCCGCTGCCACGCCGATGCCGCCGCCGGTGCCGACAACCGCCACGCGCCGCCCTTCAACTTTTCCCGCATTAAGAAATGCCGCTGATACTTCCGCCATCTGTTCCAGCGAATTTACTCTAATGGCACCGCTTTGTTTGAAAAACGCGCTCCATATCTTTTCGGTTCCGGCCATAGATCCGGTATGAGAAGATACAGCTCTGGCGCCGGATTCCGTGAGCCCCGCCTTCAGGATGATCACCGGTTTTTCTTTGTTGATTCTGGTTATTAACTCCAGCAGCTTACGGCCGTTTTTGACTCCTTCCAGATACATAGTGATGATTTTTGTCTCCTCGTCGTGGGAGAAAAATTCCAGAAAATCGGTGCTGTCCATAGTCAGTGCGTTGCCGTAGCTGATGACCTTGCTGAAATAAATTCCGAAATGTGAGCTGGCGTAATTGGAAAAATCCTGAGAGTGCCCCCCGCTTTGTGTGATAAAAGCGACAGGGCCGCTTTTATCAGGGGGAGCAACCCAAGTTACAATGCGTGATTTAGGCACGTAAAGTCCCATGCAGTTAGGTCCGATGACATTAAGCTTTCCTTCCGCGGCGATTTTTTCGATTTCTGCCTGAAGGCGGAGACCTTCTTCCTCACCTGTTTCTTTGAAGCCGGAAGAAAAAATGTGCACGTTTTTGCTGCCGGAGGCAACACAGTCTCTCAAAGCATCGGGGACGAAAGGCGCCGGCACGGCGATTATGACCAAATCAACCGGCTTTTTCAGAGAGGTCAAAGAGGGATGCGTTTTAATTCCGTCGATTTCATCCGCTTTCGGATTTATGGGATAGAGCTTGCCCGGAAAGCCAAAATCTTTGAGACATCCGAACATGCCACGAAATCCTCTGTTCCGTGGACGCATGGCGCCGATGACAGCAATGCTCTTAGCGTTGACCATTTGCTCCAGTGCGGCGTTAAGTACTTCAATTTCCTGCGGAGTTCTTTCGGCAAACCGTCTTTTAGCGGCTGATCTGTTATCCATGTTCAGGACAACCAGCGCATCAACAGCAGTTACCTTACCATCGGGAGAAACCAACAGCGGGTTTATATCGACTTCTTTGATATCGAGACGTTCCGTGCCCAGTTTTGATAAACCAAGCAGAACATTGATTAATTGTTTTTTATCTGCGGGTGATTCGCCTCGGAAGCCTTCCAGAAGTTTGCTTGACATAATTTCTTCCATCATGTCTTCAGCCTGAATTTCATCGAAAGGCGCGATGCGGAAAACCACATCTTGGAGCGCTTCGGTGAAAACACCGCCCAGACCGAACATCACCACCGGTCCGAACTGCTCGTCTTGAAAAAGACCGGCGACAAACTCACGTTTTCCTTGTATCTGCGGTTGCAGAAGAAATCCTTCTAAATCCGCGCCGGCGGAATTTTGAATTTCGAGGCAGGCATTTTTGACTTCGATCGCAGAGGCTAAATTTAGTTTAACCAAACCCCTTTCTGTTTTATGGGTAAGTTTTGTCCCTAGGCCTTTGAGAACTACGGGGAAACCGAAAACTGCCGATTTGGATACTGCTTGTTCCACGGTGGAGATTACCGCTTCTTCCACCACCGGCACACCGTATTTCTTTAATAATATTTTTGACTCCGCCTCAGTTAATGCTACCGTACCCTCATCAGCATCTTTACCGATTGCTTTTACCGCTTCCATCTGGTACTTCTTTTATCCATCCTTTCCGCTGGATCATTTGGCATAAGCACTTGAATTGAGAAAGGTACTCAACGAACCAGCAGTGATTGCAACATATAAATTTAATTATATATACAAAAAAAGACAGTGAAATCAAGAAATATTACATTTTGTGTGCCTTTGAGCCGGATTTGATTGTAATTTTTTTTTTTACAAATGGCGAAAGTCAGCAGTTGATGATATAGTATGTCACTATAAGCATTTAGACAAGATAATAGCCCGGTGCAAAGTCAGAAAGAAATGAAAGGTTCAGCAAAAAAATATCTGCGCGCGCAGGCGCATCATCTCAAGCCTGAGGTAATTATCGGTGCCAAAGGCGTAACCGATGGCCTTATCGCCTCGGTTGATTTGGCGCTTAAGGATCACGAACTCATCAAAGTAAAATTCGGCGAATTCAAAGAAGCTAAAAAAGAAATTTCGGCCCAAATCGCACAGGCGACAAAAAGCGAACTCGTCGGCCGTGTCGGCAACATCGCCATCCTCTACCGCCAAAATCCGGAGCCGGGGAAAAGAAAAATTAAGATAACTTGAATTAAAAAAGGAAGCTGGCAACGAAGATAGTGTTTTGATTCGGAAGCGGTGCTATCTTCTCGTCAACTGCCGATACTTAATCCGATGCGGTTGGCTGGCGGCGGTGCCGAGTCTGCTTTTACGGTCTTCCTCGTATTCGGAATAATTTCCGTCAAAGAAAAACACTTTGCTGTCTCCTTCAAAAGCCAGAATGTGCGTGCAGATTCTGTCCAGAAACCAGCGGTCGTGGCTGATGACGACGACGCATCCCGCAAAGCTCTCCAGCGCGTCTTCCAAAGCGCGCAGTGTGTTCACATCCAGATCATTGGTCGGTTCGTCCAGCAGTAATACATTGCCGCCTTCTTTGAGCATGCGCGCCAGATGCACACGGTTACGTTCCCCCCCGGAAAGAGCGCCCACTTTCTTTTGCTGATCCGTTCCGGAAAAATTAAAGCGCGCGACATAGGCGCGCGAATTTATTTGCCGATTGCCGATAGGAACGATATCCAACTTGCCGGAGATTACTTCCCAGATAGTTTCATCGGGGGGGAGAGAATCGCGGCTTTGATCAACGTAGGCGAGTTTTACTGTTTCGCCGATGCGGATTTCTCCTGTGTCTGGTTTTTCCTGACCGATAATCATGCGGAATAATGTAGTTTTACCCGCGCCGTTCGGACCGATGACGCCCACAATCCCACCGGGCGGAAGTTTAAAAGTCATGCCTTCCACTAAAAGCTTCTCGCCGTAGGCCTTGGAGACATCTTTGGCTTCGATAACCAGATCGCCCAGTCGCGGTCCCGGCGCGATAAAGATTTCGCGTGTGGCGGATTCGCGTTCCAGGTTTTGTCCCAGAAGCTGTTCGTAGGCGCTGATACGCGCCTTGGATTTGGCGTGCCTGCCTTTGGGCGACATGCGAATCCATTCCAGTTCGCGCTCCAGAGTTTTGATTCTTTCGCTTTCCGCTTTTTCTTCGTTTTTCAGGCGGTTTTGTTTTTGTTCCAGCCAGGAGGAGTAATTTCCCTGCCAGGGGATGCCCTGACCGCGGTCAAGCTCCAGAATCCAGCCCGCGACGTTATCCAGAAAGTAACGGTCGTGCGTGACGGCAATAACCGTGCCTTCATATTTCTGCAGATGATGTTCCAGCCAGGCGACAGATTCGGCATCCAGATGGTTGGTTGGTTCGTCCAGAAGAAGAATACTCGGTTTTTGCAGTAAAAGGCGGCACAGCGCCACGCGGCGTTTTTCGCCACCGGAGAGAACTTTCACGGGCGTTTCTCCCGGCGGGCACCGCAGAGCGTCCATGGCCATATCCAGGCGCGAATCGATATCCCAGGCGTCCAGCGCGTCGAGCTTTTCCTGCACGGCGGCCTGCCGGTCACAAAGTTTGGTCATTTCGTCATCTGACATTGGTTCGGAAAATTTTTCGTTGATGGCGTTATATTCGTTAATCAAATCAATTGTGGACTGCACACCTTCTTCCACAATTTGTTTTACCGTTTTTGAATCGTCGAGTTTTGGTTCCTGCTCCAGATAACCAACGGTGTAGCCCGGCGAGAGAATTGTTTTGCCCAGGAATTCCCTATCCACGCCGGCGAGAATTTTCAAAAGAGAGCTTTTGCCGGAACCGTTAAGGCCAATAACGCCGATTTTCGCGCCGTAAAAATAGGAAAGATAAATATCTTTGAGGACGGGTTTTTTTTCATAGATTTTACTCACGCCAATCATGGAGTAAATTACTTTGTTGCCTTCATTGGCCATAGAATTCTTTTCTCCGGAAAATATTAAATGTAAGGGAAAATATTTTGAATGATAATATTGAAATTGTCCTGAATTTTATCCTTGCCTGTTACCATTCCCATATGCCCCGGGAAGAGATATTCCAAATCGAGTTGGGAAAAAGAGATAATGCTTTTTTTCAAAAAAGTGCCGTTGCCGCCAGGAAAATCCGTGCGCCCGACATTTTGCTGAAAAATTACGTCGCCGCAGAAAAGAGCTTTCTGCTCGGGCCAGTAAAGGCCGATAGAGCCGGGAGAATGTCCGGGCGCTAAAATGATTTTAAAGACCTGGTCGCCCAAAACGGTATTTCCTTCTTCCAGAGGGAAATTTATGTGCATTTGCGGTGCGGTGAGGCCGAAAAGGCCGTATAATTCCGAACCGACTCCTTTGAGAAATTCCAGTTCTTTCGTGTGCAGGCCGATTTTCACTGTTTCCGGATCAAACAGCTCGGAACCCTGAAAGTGGTCAGGATGAGAATGCGTGTTGATGACGTAACGGATATCTTCTTTTTTGATTCCGTCGACGGACATTTGTTTTAATAAATCAGGCATATAGCGTGTCAGGCCAGGGTCGATTAACGCCTGAACTTCTCCGCCGATGTAGAAGCTGTTACAGTTATTATCGAAATAGTTTGTCCATTCGTAAACGTAAATATTATTATTTAATTTCATTTTTCATCCTTCGGCTCTGACTTAGGCGGAACAAAAATCCACAGCAAAATATAGATTAACAAACCTGTGCCATAAAAAAGGAAAAGCAAGGCAAAAAGCAGCCGCCAGGTCCAGGAAGGAACCGGTGTGTGCTCGCCCAGTCCACCGCACACGCCCCCAATCCAGTAATCGTTGCTGGAACGGGTAAATGTCTGCAGCCAGTTTTTTTGTGTCATTTTTTGCAGGACCTTTCTCTTTATTTTTCATCCGGAAAAAGTTTTTTCAGTGGCAAGTCCGCTGAACGATGGCCGATACTGAAGATCAGACTGTTATTGTCGACCAAAATAAATGTCGGCACGCCGATAATGTTGTATCGATCAGCGACAATTTCGTTTTCGTCAAGAAGCACCCGGTAGGGTAATGAATTGGATTGAACAAAACGCCCCACGCGTTTTGCGGACTCGCCTATGTTAATATAAACCACTTCAAGGCCTTTGATAGAATAAGTGGTGTAAATCTTTTTCATTGCCGGTATTTCGGTGCGGCAGGCAGGGCACCAGGTGGCACCGAAAAAAAGCAAAATAGGTTTGCCGGAATTTTTGCTGAGCGTGAATGTCTTCCCTTTTAGGTCTTTTAAAGTAAAATCAGGCGCTGCCATCAATTCCGCTTTAAAGGGGGCGTTCGGTACGAATTGACTTAAAGACAGGGCAGACGTGCCCAAAATAGCGATGGTTGCTATTATTAAACAGATAACCGGTTTTTTTATCATTGATACCCTCTTAATTTTTTAATAAGATAAAGTCCCTGCAATGTACAGGAAATATTCTCCCGCTCCAAGAAGAACAAAACCGAAGACATAATTTATCTTTTTCATCCAGTTTCCTGATTTGGGAAGAGAAGTAATCAGTCCGGTAAACGTTCCGACAATGATTAGCAGAGTTCCCATGCCGAAAGAAAAAACAAAAAGCAGACCAACACCCAGCAAGATGTTTGTCTGCAGTGCCACGTAACCAAGAATGACAGCAAGGACCGGTGCGGTACATGGCCCGATAACGAAGCCGGAAGCTGCGCCCAGAAGAAAGCTGCCGACAAACCCTTTTTTAAAATTACCGGTTGCTTTCATCATTTTCTGCGGAACAGGCAGAGCGATCTTGAAAACATCCAGCATTGCCAGTCCCATAATAATGCAGAGATTAGCCAGAAGAAAGTAGGTAAGTGGAGTAGTCTGCATTTGTCCGAAAATTTTTCCGGACAAAGCGGCCAGTGCTCCCAGAATGGAGTAGGTAACAGCCAGGCCGCTTACATAGAAAAGTGAAAGAATGAAGCCCTGCAGCTTGGACGATGCCGCCCGAGCGCCGATAAAACCGACGGTGACCGGAATAAGCGGGTAAGTGCAGGGCGTGAAACTGATTACGACACCTCCGATATAAGCGGCCAAAAACGCCAGGAAGAGCGATCCCTGCAAATACGAGCTGAAATTATTCAAGAGATTTTCAATCATTTGCTGTACGGTCAAATTGATGGATTAAGGATAGGGAAAATGTTGTCCGCCGTCAAGCTAAATCAGCATGTATTCGGAAATGTAAGAATATACAACCGTATTACTGCTGGAAAAATGGTGCCGAAGCCGGGATTTGAACCCGGACAGGCGCACGCCCACTAGACCCTGAACCTAGCGCGTCTACCAATTCCGCCACTTCGGCACGCGAAGTGTGCACTATACTCAACACTTTGTTATTGTCAAGATAAAATGAGCTTGAAATTAATTTGCAAAATGCTATGTTACCGCGCTGATTACTAAGAAAAACGGGATGAGAAAATGATTGTATTTGACAGCATAGAAAGCGTAACTAACGATTTTCGCGGGGCGTTTGTGACCGTGGGAAACTTTGATGGCGTGCATCTGAGTCATCAGTGTATATGCCGCAAACTTGCGGCGGAAGCGAAAGAGGCTGCGGCAAAGTCTCTGGTTATTACCTTTGAGCCGCATCCCAAAATGATTCTTCACCCAAATATTCGCCCTTTTTATTTGATAACAACGCTCCCGGAAAAGCTTAAACTGCTGGAAAAATGTTTGATCGACGCCACGGTCGTTGTTCCTTTTACATTGGAATATTCGCGTACTACCGCAGAGCAGTTTGTTCGGCGAGACTTGGTGCAGAAGCTGGCGATCAAAAAGGTTATCGTAGGGCACGATTATACCTTTGGCCAAGGCAAAAGCGGTACCAGCGATTATCTGATGGAGGAGGGGCGCAAGTGTGGTTTTGCCGTGGAGAAAATAGATGCCTTTAAAGTGGGAGAAGATATCGTCAGCAGCACGCTGATCAGGAATCTGATACTTAAAGGAGATATGAAAAAGGTCACCACTTTGCTGGGAAGATGGTATAATGTGGAAGGAATAGTGGAAAAAGGTCATGGGCGCGGTGTCGGGCTAGGTTTTCCCACCGCCAACATCAAGACGCAAAAAGTATTACATCCGGCCGCAGGTATTTACGCGGCCTATGCCTTCTGGCGGGATAAGCGTTACCTGGCGGCCGTGAATATCGGCGCGAAGCCGACTTTTGCGGATTATGTTTCCACTTTTGAAGTTTTTTTGCTTGACTTCGCAGGCGAACTCAGGGGGGAGACCATTGATGTTCACTTTGTGGAGAAGTTGCGGGATATCGTTAAATTTGACAGTCCTGAAAAATTGAAAGAGCAAATTGCCGCGGATGTAGAAAAAACGAGGCAGATATTACTTCAAAGCGAATGAATAAATATGGAGGTTATGAAACGATGTTGAAAATAGCTATTGTCGGTGCTACCGGAATAGTAGGTCAGCAGGCAATTGTCAGCTTGCTTGGACATCCGTGGTTTGAGATAGCGAAGCTTGTCGCTTCGGAGCGTTCGGCGGGAAAAAGATATATTGATGCTTTGAGAGACGCTAGTGGTTCTTTGCGCTGGTGGTGTCCTGAGGAATTACCGCAAAACATCGCCGATATGACTGTGGAAGAAGCGGCTTCTTTCGATCCGACTTCCGTGGACATAATTTTTTCCACTATGGATGCCGCAGTGGCAAAAGAACTGGAACCAAAATACGCGAAAACCACTCCTGTAATTAGCACAGCATCGGCTTTTCGTTATGAAGACGATACTCCCATTCTGGTAGGGGGCGTCAATATGAACCACGCGCCGCTTCTGGCTGTGCAGCAGAAAAACCGCGGCTGGAAGGGTTTTGTTTCCCCCAAGCCCAATTGCACGATTGCCGGCTTGGTTGTTTCGCTCAAACCGATACAGGATGCTTTTGGCGTAAAACAGGTGGTGATGGTTTCCCAGCAGGCAATGTCCGGCGCGGGCCGCACTCCCGGGCTTTCGGCGATGGATATGACCGAAAACGTTGTGCCGTATATTCCGGGCGAGGAACCTAAAGTAGAAAGCGAACCACAAAAAATTTTGGGTAAGTTTAACGGTAAAACAATTCAAAACGCAGCGTTCGGCATCAGCGCCACCTGCACACGCGTGCCGGTGTTGGATGGACATATGGTCTGCGCCTTTGTGCAGACAGAAAAGAAATGTTCGTCGGAAGACGTGAAAAAAGTCATGACCGAATACGGACGTGATTTTGCCGAGTTGCATCTGCCGAGCTCACCTCAGCGCTTGATTGACGTCACCGATGATCCTTTCCGCCCGCAGCCACGGATGGATCGTGACAAAGGCGGCGGTATGACCGTCACCGTCGGGCGTGTTCGTAGAGATCCGGTTATGGAAAACGGTATCAAGTATGTCTGTCTGGCTCACAATACTAAATTGGGGGCAGCCAAAGGCGCGCTACAGACAGCGGAATATCTTGTAAAATATTACTTGAAACTGATTTAAAAACTGTAGATACAAAATAAGGGCTGCGGTCTTTCAGAAAGACCGTAGCCTGGTTGGAACTAAAATCTCTTTAATGAAAAACAAAACATGGGTATCCTGGCCAGAGAGTTTTATGAACGCGACACAAAACAGGTTGCTCGCGAACTTTTGGGCAAAAAACTGTTGCGTAAAATCGGGCGCAAGGAACTTTCCGGGGTGATCGTGGAAACAGAGGCTTACTGCGGGCAGGAAGACAGCGCCTGCCACGCGCATCACGGCCAGACGGCGCGCAACGCGGTTATGTTCGGCTCGCCCGGCCACGCTTATGTTTATTTCACCTATGGCATGCACTATATGCTTAATCTGGTCACGGAAAAAGAAGGCAATCCCTGCGCCGTGCTCATCCGGGCGATTGTCCCGATTGACGGAATAAAAGAAATGGAAAAGCGCCGAAAATTAAAGGGGGCGCGTCTTACCAATGGCCCGGCCAAACTTTGTCAGGCGCTGGGAATAGATAAATTTTTAAACGGGTGGGATATCACACGGGGCGCTAAATTATGGGTAGAGGATTATAAGAATATTCCCGCGAAGTCAATTTTAGCTACCCCCCGTATCGGCATCAACTACGCAAAAGAAGAACACCGAAATGCTTTATGGCGTTTTTATGTAAGAAGCGGCGTCTGAAAATATTTTCCGCGGTATAACTATTATTCGATTTTTTCTTTTTTATAGAGTTCCAAAAACAGTCTCCAACTGGCCAGAAAGAGCGACGCGATAACCGGCCCGAGTACGAAACCAGAAAAGCCAAAAATGGCCAAACCGCCCAGAATGGAAAGAAACAATAAAAGGGAATGCATCTGAATGTCACGCCCCAGAAGAATCGGCCGTAACAGGTTGTCCACACTGCTGATAACTACAGCGCCGAAAACGAGAATCACCACGCCCTGCCATATGTGTCCCTGAAACAGCATAATTATACCCGCCGGCACCCAGATTATTGAACAGCCCACAGCGGGAATAATGGCGAGCCCGACCATCAGTACTCCCCAAACAAGCGCTCTTTCAATGCCGGTAAGGTAAAAAATCAATCCTCCCAGCAAGCCCTGAATGCCGCCGATGATAAAAGTAAATTTGAGCGTTGCTTTGGCGGTGGTCAGAAAATGGTGAATGAACGTGTCCATGTGGTACTTGTTCATCGGTAAGTAACGAGTAATTGCGTTGATAAAAGTGTCTCCGTCACGTAAAAAATAAAACAGAGAGTAGAGCATGACGGCAAATTGGATAACAAGAAGAATCGTGTTTTGAGTTAATTGGGAAAGATTCTTAAAAATAAATTCAGATACAGCTTTTAGGATTTCCGCCGATTTGCCGGTGAAAAATTCATGGTTGATATCGAGACGCGCGAACAGAGGATGGTTGTTTAAATAATTTATTAGCCACGTGATGTTGCCAAGCAACTTGCTTTCATTAGAATCAACTGCCTGATATATTTCCATGGATTCATTAATCAGCAGACTGACAAGGAGGCCCAGCGGAAGGATTAAGCAGACTAAAACAGCAAGCAGTGTAAGGCCCGCGCAGAGATTTTTACTTTTAAGCTTTTTAACTAATGACTTATTCAGAGGAGAAAATATGCCGGCGATTAAAACAGCCCAAAATATGGCAAAGAAAAAAACTTTCAGCAAATAGCCGAAAAATAACGTGATAATTCCCAGTAAAGATATAAAAATTATATTTTGGAAGTTGGCAAAGGGTTTATCATTCATTAATGATGTCTCATTATCTTTTGATAACAATTATTACATTTTTAACGTGTTAATAGCAAGCATGTTATATAGAAAAAAGGAACTGGTTGTCACTGAATCGGTAAACAGCGCTTATGGGGCAACATGCTAAAAATATCCTGATTTTGTAATTAGTTTTATAAGTCGGATAAAAATAAGATTGACAATTGGCTGAATATGGCTAAGTTAACTTCAGTTTAATTTGGCCAGTATTTTAGCTGTCCGACAAGGAGGAAAGGAAATGCTTACAGTTACGGATAAAGCCGCTGAAGTTATCAAGGAATTTCTTAAGGATAAAGATGAAGCTTTGGCGATAAGAATCACTCTTTCCATAGGGTGATCCGGGCCCGCGTTGGGCATGGCTCTGGATGAGCCGAAAAGCGATGACCAGGTTTTTGAAGAAAAGGGAGCAAAATATGTTATTGAAAAATATATTTACGAACAGGCAAAGCCAATTAATGTTGATTTCGTAGATAGCTCCGGAGGTTCCGGATTCAAATTAACTTCCAATCTTTCGCCGGCCGCCGGCGGAAGTTGCGGTTCTTGCAGTTGTTAGCCGAGGAGGGGAAAGAATCATCTTTCCCCTCCCTTATTTTTGCAGATTATGACTGATAAGGATGCAAAGTTAACACAAGCCGAAAATCTGTTAAAACAAAATCAGCACAGTCAGGCAATTAAAATCTTAAAAGAAGTTTATAAAAAAAATTCCAGCGAAGAGTCGATTTTGCTGAAGCTGGCTTGGGCTTATTATGACAGCGGCGATATAAAACAAGCTATAGGGTGCTTTCAGGAACTTTTTGAGCGCGAACTGCCCCGGAAAGTTTTTGCCGGATTTGCCTTTGATGAATTGGTACGTATTTATAAACAGGAAAAAGATTTTTGCAGTTTAGTGGAAATTTGCCAAAGAGCTGTTGCCTCCCAGCCCGATGACATAAATCTTCTGATGGAACTGGTCAACGCCTATTTGCTGACAGGCAGGTCTCAAGAAGCCTGTGCTGTTTGTGAAAAGATGCTTAATCTGGAAAGTGACAATTCCGCTATTTACTGCTTGTGGGGAAATGCCTTGTTTACCGCCGGCCTGTTTGCCGAGAGTGAAAGAGCTTATTTGCGTGCGGCACGTATAGATCCGGAACAGGAGGATTATTATCTTTTTAAACTGGCCATCTTATTCCAGGAGGCAGAAAACCACAAAGAGGCGATAAGGATAGTGAAAAGATGTATTGCGGAAAATCCTGATAATCCCCTTTATTATTGTTTTTGGGGGGATAGTCTTATCGGTCTGAATCAGATAAAAGAAGCCTGCCGGATTTATGACCAGGCTGTCCAGTGTGGTGAACGTAAAGATACGGGTGCCTACTATAACCGCATGGGAAACTCGTTGATGAAAGCCCGCCGTTTTTCCGAAGCCGCGTTGTCTTTCCGCAAAGCTTTGGAGCAGGAGACAAACCCGGCTTATTATAACAATCTGATATCTGCTTGCCGGGCCATAGAGCATGAAGATGGCACGTAGAAACCGTCGAGCTGATGGAAAGGTAAAAAAAGAATATTAAAGCTTTCCGAACTTTCGGATAATCGTTTTAAAAAGAAAGTAGAAATCCTTATTCCTGGCAATTTCTTTTTTAAGAATTATGCCGGCATCGGCAATTTCTTTTTTGTTGATAATCAAATTAACACTTCTGCTATAAGCGCGCATGCTGTCCAGAGTGGGATAAATTTCACTCAATAAGACAACGAAAGATTGCCGCCGTATCGGCATAACCAGATTTTCTATATAATTAAGAACCTGGTTTACTTCCAATACGCTGATGTCAAAATTTTCGTCAACAACAATTACGTCAAAAATGTGGAAACGCATATATCTTAGCGCTTCTTTAAAGGCTGCTGGTTTTACCGTGTCATAATTTAATTCAATTAGTGAATTGTTGATGAGGGCACAGGTGTTCTGGTCTTGGACGCAAATCATGGCGGTTTCTTTATCCGGGCTGAGATAACCGAAAGGACGGCCGGAGTAATCCATGTTTTCAGTAGAGGTGTTTGCTGCTTTTTGTTCTGCACTCATATTCATCGCCTGGCTTTGTTACATGCGTGATTAAAATTTCTTTATATCTTCCATGGGTCGACTTTGCTTTTCCCATACTGGAAATCCACTTCCAATTTGTGTAAATCGGTGGTTTTTTCTCCCCGATCACTCTTGATCGCGTCTATGCCGCGCCCGACACTGGATTTGTTTGAAGCGTAGGCTCTGGCCGTTTCTTCGGTGATTAAACCTTTTTCATACAATTCGACGATGCAACTGTCGAAAGTGATCATGCCGAAGGCCTTGCCCTGGCGGATAACGTCAAAAAATGTTTTTCCTTCAGATTCCCCGTGCAGGATGATGTCTTTGACGCGTAGACTTGTACCCATTGCTTCAAAGGCGGCGATACGTCCGCCACCAACTTTAGGCATGAGTCTCTGACAGACAATCCAGCGCAGTGAATCGGCCAGGCGCGTGCGGATTTGATTTTCTTCATCTATATTAAACATGCCGAGAATACGGTTAATGGTCTGACCGGCATCAATCGTATGCAGGGTGCTTAAAACAAGATGCCCCGTTTCTGCCGCATTCAAGGCGATTTCCACCGATTCCCGATCGCGTATTTCGCCGACCAGAATCACGTTAGGCGCCTGTCGCAGAGCGGCGCGCAGTCCGTTGGCAAAAGTATCAAAATCCTTGCCCAGTTCCCGCTGGTTTATCGTGGCTTTTTTCTGTGAATGCATATATTCTACAGGGTCTTCCAGAGTAATTATATGCACGGAATTATGTTCATTAATTTCATTGATAACCGCGGCAAGAGAAGTGGTTTTCCCTGTTCCGGTGGCACCGGTAATAAGAACAATGCCGTTTTTTTCTGCAGCGATACTGTAAAATGCTTCTGGGAGGCCCAGTTCCGCGCAGGAAGGTATTTTCGATTCAAGCTTTCTTAGAACGATGGAATAATGGCCGAGCTGAGAAAAAATATTTACACGGAAGCGCGCAATACCAGGCAGTTCGTAAGACAGGTCGCACGAACCTTCCCTGATGAGGGTTTCGAGAAGCCTTTGGTCCTGATTAATTAAATTGAGCGCGAATATTTCTGTTTGAAAGGGCGTTAACTTTTCAAAGGTCGGTTCTAATTCCACCGGCACCAGTTGACCGGCTGTTTCCACTTGAAACGGCTTGCCAACGGTCAGAATGCAGTCGGAAATGTTTATATTGGATTCCAACATTTTGGTCAGAATATAGTCTATTTCTGGTTTTTTCATAAGCTATCCTTGCTTTTAGGCTTCCGTGAAATCTGAAGGCGGATATTTCAAAAACGGACGGAATCTGCTTTTGTCGTTAGCTTTAATGTAAGCCTCATCAGAACTGATCCAGCCACGGTTGTAAAGATCCAAGATGCCGTCATCCATTAGTTGCATTCCGTATTTTTTCCCCGTTTGAATGACGGAAGGTATTTGATAGGTTTTTGATTCGCGAATTAAATTGCGCACCGCGGGTGTGGCGATCAGGATTTCCAACGCGACACAGCGTCCTTTGATATCGACTCTTTTGAATAAAATCTGCGAAATAACCGCACGCAAGCCATCGGCCAGCGTGGAACGTATCTGCAATTGCTCGTGGGCGGGGAACACCTCGATAATTCTGTCTACCGTTTTTGCCGCGTTGGTTGTATGTACCGTGGCAAAAACAAGGTGACCGGTAGAAGCTGCTTCAAGCGCCAATGACATTGTTTCCAGGTCGCGCATTTCGCCCACCAGAATAATATCCGGGTCTTCGCGGAGCGCCCCGCGCAAGGCCGCGGCAAAACTCTTCGTGTGGATTCCCACTTCCCGTTGATTTATGATGCATCCCTGCGTTTGATGGACGAATTCGATGGGATCTTCAATTGTGATAATGTGATCCTTGCGCAAGCGGTTGGCCTCATCGATAATGGCGGCCAGGGTTGTGGATTTGCCGCATCCTGTGGGTCCGGTAACAAGCACCAGACCGCGAGGAAGGGTGGCTAATTTTGCCACGATAGACGGCAGCCCCAGTTCAGTGCATGTGGCGATTTTGCTTGGTATTTCGCGAAAGACAGCGCCAATCCCGTGTTTCTGCTGGAAGAAGTTGGCACGATAACGCGCCAGGGAAGGTATTTCATAGGCAAAATCTATATCGCCTGTTTCTTCAAACTGTTTTATTTTATGTTCCGGCGTGATTTCGTAAAGAAGAACCTTTAATTCTTCGTTTGTTAATTTGTCATATTTGATTCGTTCTATTTCTCCGCGGATTCTAAGGGCCGGTTGTTGGCCGGCGACAAGATGAAGATCGGAAGCGCCTTGATCATGCATCAGATGAAAAAAAGCGTCAATTTTCGCCATTGGTTTTTTCTCCTTGAAAGAACAAGATTATGCTCCATTTTTGTAATAGCGTGAAGGACGCTGTACTTAAGCACTCAATGGACACACGGCCACTTTGTGGTATTATAATATTGAATATTTACGCACCTAGTATAGAGAAAAGCCACTTATTTTGTCAAGGTGAGAATCTGACTAACAATGTCTTGACACTAACATAGACAATAATATATGCTCGCCAACGTTTTTCCGGTTATAACTCAAGGTTGGGGATGTAGCTCAGCTGGGAGAGCGCGGCGTTCGCAACGCCGAGGCCAGGGGTTCGATCCCCCTCATCTCCACCAAAAGACAATCCGACAAAATCCAAAGAAGTACAAAACCCGTTAGAAATAGCGGGTTTTTTGTTGTTATTAGTCTAAAGACGTGTTATAAGGTTTTATAATATACACCCATTTTGGGTGTATATTAGGAGCAGAAATACACCCATAATTTTCAGATACACCCAAAAAGGAGAATCCAATGCCAAAGCGAATTATTCCTTTATCTGACATGAAAGTTCAAAAAGCAAAATCAAAAGGAAAGAACGTAACACTTTTTGATGGCGGTGGTTTATTTCTTATGGTTACTCCCACCGGCGGGAAGCTATGGCGTTTTAAATACCGGTATAACGGCAAGCAAAAACTTCTTGCTTTTGGCAGTTACCCGGAAATAACTCTTCTTGACGCGCGTCGTAGGCGTGACGATGCGCGAAGATTGCTGGCAAACAATGTTGATCCCGGCGCAATACGCAAAGCACAGAAGCAAGCCAAAGTTGAAGAAACTGAAACCGTCGAAGTCATAGCCAGAGAATGGCACGAAAAGTTTAAAACGAAATGGACACAAGGACACGCGACTAAAATCATGCGTGCACTGGAACGTGATGTTTTCCCCTGGATAGGCACACGGCCAATTAAAGACATCAAAGCACCTGAACTGCTGACAGTGTTAAGGCGTGTCGAATCAAGGGGCGTATTGGAAGGGGCGCACCGTATAAGAGGAATTTGCAATATGATTTTTCGTTATGCGGTATCTACCGGACGCGCTGAACGCAATCCGGCGCAAGATTTGATTGGTTCATTACCACCGGCAAAAGAAAAACACTTGGCGGCCATTACCGAACCGAAGAAAGTCCGCGAGCTGCTTCGAGCCATTGACGGTTATTCCGGCAGTTATGTTGTAAAATTAGCCTTGCAGTTATCGCCGCTTGTTTTTGTCCGTCCGGGCGAATTGCGTCACATGGAATGGTCAGAGGTTGATTTTGATGAATCCCTTTGGAGCATACCGGCGGAAAAGATGAAAATGCGTGAACCGCACCTTGTGCCACTATCGCGGCAAGCAATAAAGATTTTGGAAGAGATCAAAAAGTTGACCGGCGCGAGTAAATATGCATTTCCTTCCGGCAGAACTTTTGACCGGCCAATGTCAAACAACGCTGTCTTAGCCGCATTGCGCCGCATGGGATACACGAAAGACGAAATGACACCCCACGGATTCAGGGCAATGGCAAGGACAATTATTGATGAAGTCTTGCAAGTCAGACCGGATTTCATTGAAGCGCAATTAGCTCACCGTGTCAGCGATCCTCTGGGGCGTAGTTACAACAGGACGCAACATTTAAACGAAAGACGGAAGATGATGCAGAAATGGGCTGATTATCTGGACGGGCTGAAGATCGGTGCAAAAGTGCTTCCGTTCAAAAAGGCGAAAGGATAAAAAGAACAAGCCGGGAATAGGGAGCGCACCCGATAAGCAGAGAGTACCCCTTTTCTGTTTTCCCGGTTTAATCAGAGGGGGAGCTGTGAGAGGGAAAGCAATGACAAAAGAACTTCAACAAAATGTCGATAAAAATTCTGTAGATGAAATACCAATAGAATTTTATTTAATGGCGAGGAGATTTAAATCCGTATCCGAACAATTAGAATATTATATTGAAAATAATAGACTAGAGGGCATAATGCCCAAATGGGAAAAGGTAAGCGTAAGCTTCCCCTAAAATAGGACATGTTAAAAATAGAGCTTTCTGGCAGAATAAAAAGTCAGGAGGTTTTATGAAAGGGTCACGATTTAGCGAGACACAGATATTTTCGATTCTCAAAGAAGTTGAAAGCGGCAGTTTGGTTAAGGATGTATGTCGTAAGGGGACTACCCCCCGGAAGTTGTGCCAGTTGTAATTAGAGTGTAGACTAAAAAAGCACTTTAAGGAGGCACAGATGAAGAAGCGATTTACGGAGGAGCAGATCATCGGTATTTTGTAGGAAGCGGAACGAGGGGAGAAGGTTAAGGATGTATGTCGTAAGCACGGGATCAGTGAGGCAACCTATTACAATTGGAAATCCAAGTATGGTGGGATGACGGTTCCCGATCTCAGGAAAATGAAAGAGATGGAGAGTGAGTTGGGACGCCTTAAGCGCATGTATGCTGATTTGGCTTTAGAAAACC